>Ga0114960_10000013_pt1 | contig 139876 bp, 149 predicted proteins | sample C_130625_MF_Meta_FD_92637 | JGI IMG/M metagenome (GOLD analysis project Ga0114960, IMG submission 92637) | Freshwater microbial communities from Lake Croche, Canada to study carbon cycling - C_130625_MF_MetaG | ecosystem: Environmental > Aquatic > Freshwater > Lake | place: Lake Croche...
GCCGCCTCTTGCGAAAGGTGCTTGAATTTATACCATTCGTGTGCATTCTCTATCGTGAATGTGTAAGGCCCCGATTGAAGCACTGGCTGCTCCGGTAGGGGATCTGGTGGCACTGCTTCAAGACTTGCGCCTGTTTCTGCAGATACTGCAGTCGCTTCCTTGGCTTCAACCTCCTCAAAGAGCGTCCTCGGTTTGAAGCAATAGAATCTAAGCATGACCAGGTTTGTTGTGATAACATACTCGGGTACAATACTTTCAACGGTGAAGGGTTTGCCGACTTGCGCTAAGAGGCTGTCACGCTCCCTTTCAAATGCCCTCATCGTTCCATCCGAGGTTATGCGAGTCCCAAATGTAAACCGATCAAGGTCAGAAATTTCTGGCATAATGTAGGTTTTCCCCTTTTTTAGATTGTAGAAGTTTACTCCTGATGGAGGTGGTCCTCCGGGAACCGAAGGTCGCAAAGCGTTTTGCCTCCGCTCTTCTCGCTCTGCTTCAAGACGACTACTCTCCCGCATAAAGTCAACCCATGATGACATTATATAGAGCGGGCAAAACGTTTGCGTGAGGCAGTAGACCTGCGTAGGGGTCTTCGGTTCGCCTGATACCGTGTCGAATTAACAAACGGGTCAAGTAATAAATGGACGCATACGTACTGATGTATTGCGTTAGACTTTAGAGAGCAGGTGCGCCTTCTTAGCACGAGCACGCAGTGTCGCCTTGCGTCCTGTGCACTTGAGTCCATGCTTCTTCAAGACACGCTTTAACGCCTTGGCAGTGTGCTTCCGCGCACCACCCGCCTGCGCCATGGCAGGTGCGACGGTCATTCCAGTGACTCCAGGTGTTTGCATTTATACTCTCCGAGTAAAAAAACAATTCTTGTAAGGTCGGCAACTTGCTCTTTGTGTGAATCCCATCTTTCTACACGGCGTCTTAAACGATGTTTCCTGGTCTTCCGAGTCATTGTGTTTTGTAGAAGATTTTACTCGAGAATCGCGCGAGCAGTGATGTGCATTGCGGCGAGTTCCTGGACCCACAACTTCATCGCATAGGGGATCGTCTTTTGCAGGAAATCGGTTCGGTTCCCACACGATCCACACGAGTAGATCTTCTCAACTGGATTCACGATTGCCAGTGTACCGCACTCCTTGCAGAACCCTGTGAGGAATGGATCGGACACATCCATCAGACGCTCCTTCGTGAACATGGAGATGCCATGCGACAACATGCAATCCCTCTCCATCTCGCCAACACGCAGACCACCATCCCTCGACCGTCCCTCGCACGGTTGGCGGGTTAACGATACGATGGGTCCTCGACTCCTTGAATGCCGCTTATCAATGACCATATGCTTGAGTCGCTGATAGAAGGTGGGACCCATAAAGATCTCTGCCTCGATCATCTCGCCTGTCTGACCGTTATACAGAATCTCATTGCCGTACGGATGCATGCCAAGTGTCAACATGTGCTTGCGCAGCGCATCCACCTTGAGATGGTTGTAGGGCGTGCCGTCGCCCAGCGTTCCCGTCCGACTACAAATCTTGCCGAAGATCGTCTCCATCAACTGTGCAATGGTCATGCGAGACGGAACTGCGTGAGGATTCATGATGAGGTCCGGACGCAGACCCCCGGCAGTGAACGGCATGTCTTCTTCGTTCAACAACATGCCCACCGTGCCCTTCTGACCGTGTCGAGACGAGTTGCCGGTGAAGACACATCCGCCCTTGCGCCGCACGAGAAACACCTCGGAGGGAACACGAATGCAATACACCTTTCCGGAAAATGCAAAGACACGCTCCGTCTGTCCATCTTGGGAATTGACATGTCCGTGATTGAGTGTGGGACGAGTGCGCGTCCGCCGAATTCCAATCCTCCACGAATCTGCAGTGCTCTTGATAATGCGCTCTCCAAAGATAACCTCGTGACCTGCGGGATACTGTAGAGTGTACTGCGACGTCCATCCCGCCTGCTGAATCACCCGCTGGATATCGTCGCGCAGTGCGATTGACGAGGTCAAGTAGGAGAGACACGTGTCAGACTCGTGACCGTCTCCCGAACAGAGTCCGAGCAACAGAGTCTTGGACTGTTCTGCGGACAAGGACCACGTCCAGGAGGGCAGAGACTTTTGCGTGGCACCGACACTCCATGCCTGCATGTAATATGCGAGATTACGCTCGTTAATGTAGAATTTCCGCGACGTCTCGCCAAAACTGTGTGCGAGATCCAGGCGCTCGCAAATGTCGCGGAGTTGGCACTCGACGCGCGGTTTGTTTGCAGCGAACTCGATACGGCGAATACTTTGCTCTTCATTGATGTACACCCATCCCTCTGCGAACCAGATGCCAACCAGCGTCAACCAATCGTGGGCAGCGGATCCGCTAAAGTGAAACGATCCAATTGTAAAGTCGAGATCTGGCGTCGCCACTGGTGCCGCAGACTGGAACCGGACACGCTTGCCCATCATGTTGCGTGCGGTTACGAGTTCGTACTCCTTGCGATCGCGCTTCTGGACCCACATCCGGTGGTTCAGCGTGGTGCACAGCGACACACCCTGCGTCTCCACCTCGTACATGTTTCCCTCGTGGTCGAAGGACATGCACTCGAGCGGGTTCACGTACTCCATCTTGCCCGTGTCGCGATTTAACTGCGCGACCTTGTCCTCCATCTCTACGTCGGCAATGGAGACCCATCCGCGGTTCTGGGTCATGACCTCGTGGTCGTCCGTGAGGCAGAACTTGTCGCCGATCTGCGGGACACGTTCGGACACCACACGGACCTTGATAAACGGATATCCATCCGAATTCTTGTCCTTCCAGACCCCGTCGATGCGGCACGTCTCGGCATTCTTGTGCGTGGTCGACACGTCGCGATACGCATACCCCGCCGCATCGTTGCGCAGATTGGCAACCTTGCCGATGACCACATCATTCTCCTGCAAGATCGAGTTCAGGATCGGAATACCATTCTCACCAATTGCGTCGTAACTTGTATTCTTGAACTTGCGCGTATTGTGCTTGTTGGGTTTCATGAACTTCTCCTCACGACCTGAGGTCACATTGCGGTGCTCCTCATCCTTGTACATGGTGTAGTAGAGACCACGAAACAACCCGCGATTGACTGCACTGCTGTTCATAATGATCGAATCCTCCTGGTTGTACCCTCCATAACAGGCAATGGCAACAATGGAATTCATTCCAAACGGCATGGTGTGCATCTTGAGAAGATTCATGCTGCGAGTCTCCACGATCGGGCGGGTAAGAGAGCAGAGAATGTACGCGTTCTTGTCGAGACGCTTGGCAAAGTTGGTGGCATAAGTGCACATGGACTGCTTGCCCATTGCCGACTGGTAGGTGTTTCGCGGAGACTGGTTGTGGTCCGAAAGCGGAATCGTACCTGCCATGTGTCCAAGCAGAAGCGACGGATGGATCTCATGATGCGTATGGGTCGTCACACTCTCGCGCGTCACGGCAATCCGCAGCGTCTCAGTCTCCGACGCATCAATGTACTCCACACACGTGCGCACCCACTCGCTCCAGTCATTGACATTCTTTGTGGGCGGACTCTGTCCCACCCGAAACACGGGACGCACAACACGACCACCGTCCGTCTCAATCGACACGGTATTTGCCAAGGTGAACCAGGCAATGGACGTGTGCGGATGGATGCGCATAGAATACTTTGCAGACCGCAGAGCAGAGACTAGGGCGTGCGGGTCCAGGGTATATGCCACAATCACACCATTCACAATCACCGGCGTTCCCGCATATCCCCTTGACGTCGACACCCACTCCAAGGTATACTCGCGCAGGAAGTTCAGGATCGTGTGCGAAGGGACATGCTGAGAGATGGAGGTGAGAAGCGACATGGTCTTGACAATACCCACCGAATGACCCTCCGGTGTCTCGACAGGACACATGAACCCCCACGAGGTGCCGTGCAACTTACGAGGTGCCAACAACTTGCCGGACTTTTCAACGGGTGTCTGGATACGGCGGAGATGCGACAGGGTTGCCGCATAAGACATGCGAGCAAGAACCTGCGACACACCCACCTTGGTGGCATTGGACAGGGAGGTTGACGACGACATACCGAGTCCGAGAACCGTGAAGTTGCCAGTGGACAGTGCCTGCTTCAACTTGCTCTCGATGGTCGACATCTTCAAGATCTTGTACAGGTTGCTTGAATTCAGGATGTCCATGGGGCGCGGCGTGCCCTTCTTCCACGAATCATGGTTCACTTCCTGCACGAACTCGTTGCGCGTGTCATTGCAGACCTTCTGGAAGAGTTGACGGAACAGATGCGTGAGAAGTGCACCGGGCATGACAACGCGCTTGTTCGGGTAGGCGTCGCGGTCATCGAGCGGGATCTTCTTCAGGTACGTCAAGAGCAGACGACGGATCATGGTGGCAATGACCAGGGTCCTGCGGGCATTCAAGACTTCAGGCGTTGTCGTCTCTCCACTGAACTTCACGTGAGGCAGCAACTCCGTGGTCAGCAGATGGCGAACATATGCGCACTTGTCCTCCTGAGACGTTCCATACTGCAGATGGTTGGTCAGGTAGGACACCGCATCCTGCTGCGTAAAGACTGCAAGTTCTGCCGTGTCGCGAAACGAGGCGCCGAGCAACTCGACATACGGATCGGTGTCGGATCCCCAGATGAGAGATGCGATCTCGCGGTCCGAGACGATGCCCAGTGCCTTGAAATACACCATGATCGGAATGTCCTCCCGGAAGCGAGGAACACAGGCAGTCATAGGGAATCCGAATCCATTGAACTTGGAACTCAGACGAATCTCCAACTTCTTAGGCGGAGTCGTGAAGGATTCGTGCAGGGACTTGAACTCGACTGAGAAGAGATGCTTGGACGCCGACCGCTTGTTCTGGAAGATCATGATCCGGTTGTCGGCAATCTTCTCCTGGCAGAGAATGGTGCGTTCCGATCCATGGACCACGAAATACCCGAAGGGATCCCGCGCACACTCGCCCAACTCCTCTGCGCTTGCTGGATAGTCCTTGAGAAGACACAGCGACGAACCGAGCATGACCGGCACCTTACCGATGGAGATGCCATCAAACACATGTGACTCCTCCGTATATGTGTCCAGGAGAGGACCCTTGTACGTCCTTGCCACAAAGCGCACGTCCATGTACATTTGTGCGGCATAGGTGAAATTGCGCGTGCGTGCCTCCACCGGAAGCATGGGTTTGATCCGACCTGTTGCCTCCTGCAGACGGGGTTTCATGTAGGTCACATTCTCGAAGGACAACTTGAACTCGTACTTGTACTTCTTGGTCGTCTCGTCCTGCTCGTGCCAGACGGTGATGGGTGGCGTCGACTGCACAATCAGCGGAATCTTTGTGCGAACAAAGTCTTCGAATGACTCGATCTGGTGGTCCACGAGGCGAGCGACACCGTCCTTCGAAAAGTAAGCAGTTGCGGCATCCCACTCCATGCTGAATTGCACCAGATTGTCTCTAAATAAATGCTCTTCGTTTTTACAATGAGCACCCGGATTGTGAAAGTCGGGGGACCTCCTCCTCCTGTACGATCGATCACACGCAAGGCGGCGGGTGGATTTAAGAAACATACAACCTACCCTGCAAGTAGTCTTCGCAAGACACGCAAGATCCGTGCGGTACCGAATCCGACTCAAGCACCTCCGTCAGCGCCCGGAGTCGTCCGAATCTTAACGGCAAAGGGACAAGAAGCAGACGAGTCGAAAATAAAGAAGGCAGTCGATCGTATGAGTGAACCCGAAATACGCCGTAAACTTGCAAGTTCCGGCATGACTCTCAAGTCAAGGAACAAGCATCTGGCAAAGATTATTCTGGGCAGCGGAATGGCGGCAGGAATGATTCCCCATTAAAGTGTTAATGACGACTCTATGGGGTCCACTTGGATGGATGACTTTACATTCCATGGCATCGCTCTATCCAGATATCCCCTCGGACTCGGAACGCAAATTAATGACCTCGTGGTTGACACATTTCCAAGATACCATAACCTGTCCATCGTGTCGCGATCACTTCGCAACAGCGCTTACATCCTACCGCGCCCAGTTTCCGAATGTAATGAATTCTCGACAGACCTTTATGGTCTTTACATTGCGCATCCACAATTCCGTGAATCGTCGACTGAACAAACCCATGTACAAGACGGTAGACGAGTGTTACGAGACCTTGCGTAATACAGTCAAGTCAAAGACAACGCGCGACTACCGCATGGCATATTATATGCATATACGCAGACAGTGGAAATTGTATCAGGATGCGGCAGGGATGTCTGCACTTCGAAAGATTGGGGATATGCTGAAAATTGAGGGAGAGTATGCGGCACCTCGTTCGAACAATTTCGAAGTGTCCATCGAAGACGATGTGGTTGTGATTGGAGACTTGCCTATCCAAGTTGCCGGGGCAACCGTCGATATCCGTCCCCAGCAATCTCAAGCGGTGGGACGGAGGTTACGGTTTGTAGGCGGTGTCATGAAATTCGGTTGAAAATTTTCCCGGTTGGTCTATAAATGGCAGACGTACCCGCTCCGACTCCTGCGCCCGAACCTACGCCTGCGTCCGCTCCTGCGCCTGCGCCCGAACCTACGCCTGCGCCCGAACCTACGCCTGCGCCCGCCCCTGCGCCGGTCCCGACCATCACGCTGACGGAGTTGCTGGAAGTCCATGCGGTGGTTGTTTCCAAGGAGACGGCGGACAAGGCAACTCTTGCGGCGCTGACGAGTCTCGTTGCGTCTCACGACCTTCTGCGCCCTCTTTTAGTTCAGTGGGCAACGGGCGGGTTTTCGACGACCACCCCGATCCAGTCCTATGCGGTGACGGCGCCTGGCACGTGTGCGGACGGTGTCAAGCGTGCCCTCTGCGAATACATTGAGTACCTTTTAAGTACGACAATGGGTGCGCTGGTGACGCAGTTGAGAGCGCTTGCCCCTGAAGTTGTGTTCAGTTATGCTTTCCCGGGTGACGCGGCACTTGCGCTCTTTGCTGCTCGTGGTCCGGTCGTGCCTGCGCCTGCGCCTGCCCCCGAGGTTCCTGTGGCGCCGCCCGCTTAAGTGATTAGGCGGATGCGGTGGTTGCTACAGTCGGCCACTACGATATTACCATTTAACAGCACAGTGACTCCCGTTGGATTATAAAAACTTGCGGATGTACCTGTGCCATCGGCGAACTGACCAGTGCCGCTGCCTGCAAGTGTCGTGACCACCCCTGCCTGTGTGACAAGACGAATGCGGTGGTTAACCTGATCGGCTACAACGATCACGCCTGTAGGTGTCACGGCGACTCCGGCCGGGAAGTTGAAGCTCGCTGCAGTCCCGGTGCCATTGGCATAACCTTGACTGCTACCTGCAAGTGTCGTGACCACCCCTGCCTGTGTGACAAGACGAATGCGGTTGTTGTCTTTGTCAGCAACAACGATCACGCCACTCGATGGATCCACGGCAACTGCGGCTGGCCAGTTGAAACTCGCACTCGTCCCCGTGCCGTCGGCGAATGTGGCATTCCCACTGCCCGCAAGCGTGGTTACGACACCCGCGGGCGTGACGAGTCGGATGCGCTTGTTAGCTTGGTCTGCCACAACAATATTGCCGTTCGAAAGGAGGGCAACTCCGGTCGGGACGTTGAAACTCGCACTCGTCCCCGTGCCATCGGCGAATGCTTCACTACCACTGCCCGCGAGCGTCGTAACTACCCCCGCAGGGGTAATAAGTCGGATACGGTGATTATTTGCGTCTGCCATAACAATATTGCCGTTTGAATCTACGGCAACTCCAGATGGGTTGTAGAAGCTCGCGGCCGTGCCCGTGCCGTCGGCAAAGGTGGCGTAGCCGCTGCCCGCAAGTGTCGTAACAACACCCGCGGGTGTAACCAACCGAATGCGGTGGTTGTTTTTGTCAGCAACAACAATATTCCCATTTGGAAGCACCGCGACTCCGGGTGGGTAATAGAAGCTCGCATTTGTACCTGTGCCGTCTGCTAAACCACCGCCGCTGCCCGCAAGTGTAGTGACAACTCCACCATTCGTCCACGATACTCCACGTTTTCCACGACCGTACGAGACCATACTGTGCACAGATCCCACAAACGGCATGTTCTTACTTTAAGATACGATTATTGTCATACACAAAATGTCCGAGTCGATGCAGTCCATTGCGTCCGGTCTGAAGAATACGAAACTCAAGAAGATCATTGGCGTCTACCAAATTGAGTTTGCAGATTTCAAAGCATCCGGGTTAGGTGATTTCATTCGTGGATCCTTCACCATGATGCAGTTACTTCGTCTTTTGAATAAGTATACTCCTGCGAATATCCAGTACGACCTAGATTTCCGTAACCATCCCATGAGCAAGTGGTTGGTGTGCGACAAGACACTCGAGAAACCGCCCTTTTACTCGGAGTTGACGAACATGCATATTGATACGTTACTGGTCAAGCAGGATGAGGCAGATTTAGGGTACCAGCATCTGCTGCGCGAGATCATTCGCTTCGTGAATCGGTCGGGCGGTCCGACGGTCCATGGATTCGTGTGTCGTGATGACGTATTTGAAGACATTTTGGATTCTGAGCGTGATGTAGTCAAGTCTCGCATGACCCCAACGCCCGAGATGGACGCCTATGTGACGGACACTCTTGTCGAGATGGGGGTCACGGGTCCGTACACAGTCCTTCATATCCGCATGGCGGATGACAAGTGTTTCCCTCCTGTCCCGATTGACCAGGCAATCCTCGACGCGCTCGTGTCTGCCGTGGATGCGAAACTCACTGACGGGCAGTATGTCCTGATCTCCAACAGCGATCAGGTCAAGGACGCCTTTGCTGGGCGGACCCTTCATTCCAAGAAGACGGCAATTTGCCATATCGGTCAGAACGACAAGCAGACACTGCAGCAGACCAAGGATACACTGCTTGATTACTTTCTCATGTCTCGTGCTAAAGAGATCCACGCCTTTTCGACGTATCACCGCACTGGATTCAGTCTTGAATGCAGTAAGGTGTTTTTGATTCCGTATACATTTACGAAGATTGGAACTGATCCGCCGACTCAGGTCATGAATTTTCCAACTGTTTAACCGAAACTGGTCAGTTGACCTAACACGGTCCATGCTGATCCAGTGTACATTAATGTAAACGTTTCTGTCTCCACACGACTTGCGGTCGCTGTGGGCGCCGACGCACCTGACCACTTAATCGTCTGCGCGACTCCAGCAATCTGGAGCGCACTGATGTAGTAGGGTGTTGCGCCTTGGACTAATGTAAAGACCACCGAGTAACTCTTGTTGGCAGTTGTGGGCAAATTGGTCAAGTTAATGGTAAAGTTTGCAGTTAAGGACGTCACATACCAGATGTCACCCGTAGACCAGTCAGCAACAACTGTTCCGCTGCCCGGACTGGCAATCGTGTTCAGCGTCTCCTGGATCTGCTGGACGGAGATGGTCTTTGCACATGAAAGCGGTGCCTGAACCGTGAGGGCCGTGCTCGTATCGGACGTGTACAGTGAGTTATTAAAGGGCAGCACACCGCCAGATCCAGAAAGGGGTGTGAGTTTGCGGATCTTGCCGGTTTCACCTACGTATACATTATTGTTCGTATCAACTGCAAGAGCCGTGCTTGCAATCCTAAATGTCGCCGCGGATCCCAGTCCATCTAACGACGGATCAGGATTTACGTTCTTTGTACCGGCAATCGTTGTCAGGGAATATGTTCCCGATGCAACTTTAACAGCTGCACCGTAAAAGTCTACGCCGTAATAATTTCCTGCTGAGTCTGCGACTGTGCTTTGTATGTTTGAATACGGAGACGTGGATGCCAGCGTCGTTGCTACGCCTGCAGGTGTGACTCTGTAAAGGTTACCGTTTGTAAAGAAGATCATTGTCCCGGTTGGTACGTCCCAAACTAAGTTTGTATCGTATGCCTGCATAAACGATCCCACTCCAGAAATTGACGTCACAACACCTGTCGATACAACATACTTTCTGAACGTATACTGATTTGCACCCGAGTTATCAATAAAATAGAGAGTGGATCCAGTTGGATCGGATACAATTCCTAGAACCGAAACGATAGTTGCATTTGTGCCCGTACCATCTGTACATGTTGCGGTTGCATTTCCAATGATGGTTGAAACCGTGTTTGTGGCGATAACGTACTTTCGAATGCGCATTCCGTCACTAACGTATAAATTGCCTAATCCGTCCGGTGCAAGATTGCGTATGTTCGAAAATGTAGCGTTCGTTCCTACACCATCTACCGACGAGGATGTTGCGGTACCACACAGAGTGGTTACGACACCAGTCGCAGGGTTGAACTTTCGGATGCAAGTGTATAAATCCGCAAAATAGACATTTGAATCAGATGTATTGTACGCCATTGCGGTCACATACCCTCCTATAGACGCACTCGTACCCGTTCCATCCGTTACACTTTGCGTACCGCTACCTGCAACAGTCGTGACGCTGTAGATGGTCGGTGTTGCCGGCACGTTGTTGATTGCGCCGCCTGACAGGGTCACGCCGCCCACCTGTCCGTTGCTCAGTGTGACTCCGCCCACCTGTCCATTCGAGAGGGTCACGCCGTTGAGTGCACCGTTGCTGACTGACAATCCGCCAAAGTAGGGTTGCAAGGTTACCTTGCGAACATTGTTGCGATCGCGGTCTGTAAAGTACATGGTCTGTCCCGGGATGAGACAGATGGACGATGCATATCCAAGGGACGCGTTCGTTCCAACTCCATCCGTATTGGTGGACCGAGACGATCCTACAAAGTAATTGACAACTCCTGTCAGCGACACAGACATGATCTTGCCTCCAAGCGTGCTCGTGTACAGCAGTCCACTTACCGAGTCGTACGCAATTCCAACACACCACGTGAACGAGGCGTTCGTACCTGTGCCCGCCGCGTCACTACCGTTACTATTGCCTGCTACAGTTGTAACTGTTGCCGTTGAAATCACGATCTTGCGAACGCGGTAATTGTAATAGTCCGCAACGTACAAGTTTCCGACTCCGTCTGTTGTAATGTGGAAAGGACTGTAGAAACGCGCATTCGTGCCTACGCCATCCGAAAAGGTATAACTTCCAAACGATCCCGCAAGCAGGGTCACCACACCTGCAGGCGTAACCTGACGGATTACGTGCTGCTGTTCCGTGCAATATATATTGCCCGTTGCCGGATCTACGACGATACCGTACATCTGATTGAAGGATGCGTTGGTTCCAGTTGCGTTCGTACTCCCCGTGTTCGGTCCTCCAGCAATTGTTGTAACAACACCGGCAAGGGTGACTCTGCGAACTGCACCGTACTCTCCGACAACTAGTGTTCCGGTTGTCGTGTCGTATGCAATAGAAGTGGGTGCCTTGAATGCTGCAGACGTGCCCGTGCCGTCTGTAACTGCCGACGAACCGCTTCCCGCAAAGGTCGTCACAACTCCAGCAGGTGTGATCTTTCGGATGGTGTTATTGCCGCTGTCAGCAATGTACACGTTTCCACTCGGGTCAATGCAACTTCCAGTCGGGTAGCCGAACTGTGCATTGGTGCCTATGCCGTTCGAACTTCCGTAGGTTCCAACGATAGACCCGGCAAGTGTTGTGACGGTTGCCGTTGAAACAACGGGGATCGTGCTAAGAGATGTTGCGTTCGAGATGTCGCCGCCCGAGATTGCCAGGTTTCCAAGCGTCACCAGACCTGATCCTGTACGATAACTCGCTCCATCGGAATAAATTGTGACTGTCGTGTTCGAGGAAAGCGAGATCGGCGAAGTCAGTCCAGTCGTCGTGCCGGCAAGGGTCAGGGACTGGGTCGCAGTGTATGCGTTGGAAAAACTCCACCACGATCCGGAGGTGGAGGATGCCAGCGAAGGGAAGGTGATGGTGTTCGCCGGACCCGCAGTCAAGCGGAAGGTGGTACCAACATAGTTCGAGGATGCAGTTAAATCCACGCTTGTGCCTGACACGTTGGACGTCGCATACCGGTAGGATAACGGCGCCTTTACAGTTAACGGGGTACTCGCGTTGGATGTGTACAGTGCTCCGCCGTATGGGAGGACACCACCGGATCCCTTGATAAATGTCATTTTGCGAAGTGTATATGCGTCTCCGGCAATAAGGTAGCTGCTTGTTGGGTCAAGAGAACATGTATACATGAGGCCCCAATTTCCACTTGTTCCGAGTCCATCTACGGGCGGGTTGTTCCCTATCCCACCTGTGATTGATGTAACCGTCCATGTGGCCATGTCAACACGACGAATCATCGAGCTTGTCACCCATCCCTCTACGACATAGATAAGGTTGTTGATATTGTCCACGGTCAGAGAATTTGCACCACAAAAACTTGCGTTGGTGCCAATGCCGTCTATTGTGTATATGCTTGCTCCACCGGCAACGGTTGTAATGACACCGGCAGGTGTGATCTTATAGATTGTTTGAGCGCCAATGACGTAAAAGTTTCCGCTTGAGTCAAACCCGCCGCCCCTTGGACCGCTTAATGTGCTCGGAGTTGTTGCCCATGTGGTTACTACATTCGTAGTCAAATTCAGAATACGGATCACATTGTTGTTCGCATCTGCAATGTAGAGATTTGCCCCAGCTGGATCAAGATTGAGTGACGCGGGCGAGTAGAAGAGCGCGTTCGTACCTGTTCCGTTTGTGAATCCGGATGTGCCAGCAACACCGGCAATAGTTGTAACTACACCCGCAAGAGTACACTTACGAACCGCATGTCCATCTAAGAAATAGACTACGCCACCACCCGGGCCCACCGCAGGTGTACCAAATGTACCGTAGATATATGCACCCGATCCAGTTCCGTCGGTCGTACCCGAATTTCCGTTTCCAGCAAGTGTTCCAACTACGTTTGTCACGGGGTTGTACGTCCGCACGTAATTCTGGTTCCACTCGGTGAAATAGAAGAGACCTGTCGTGGAATCATACGGGGACATGTATGCCATGTGCTCCAATCCTGCGTTCGTACCCACACCATCTGCGTGATTAGGATTGCTCGATACACCGGCAACGGATGTCAGGTAGTTTGTAGACGGTGTTGCCGGCACGTTGTTGATTGCGCTGTTTGCTAGGGAGATGCCGCCAATTGTGCCGTTTACTGTAACATTCGAACCCGTGATTGTCATTGCCGGCACTAACTTGTTGGACACTGTGGACTGGAATACGAGAGACGTGGACGCTCCTGTCGGCACCGTGCCTGTGTCCGACGCATACACACGTCCAAGCGGGTACCCAGTGTTCGAGTTGGCAAAGGCAAGGGACGCCACGCCACCCGCGTAATTCTGCGCAGTTGTCTGCAGGGTCAACGTATCATATCCCGCACCGTAGTTTGAAGTGTTAGAAGATCCAGGGTACACGATGAGTTCGTTGCCTGCCACCGTCACGTTGGAGTTGCTTCCCGATCCAAGGATGTTGGAGGTCGTCAGATTTGTGATTGCCGATGTTACGGAACTTTGACCGACTACTCCCGCCTTGATAGGTATCTTTGTTAAGGCGTTGTTTCCATTCTTGCCTACATAGACAACGCTGCCGTCTCCAGATACGCACGCACTGTAAATGACATATCCATCCGAGTTTCCTACGATTGACCATGTGTTTCCACCGTCCGTGCTGATCGATACGTTACCGTTTGCAGTGCTACCTGATATTGCTACAAGTTTCATGCCATCCGCAGATCCGCTGATCATTGTCCAGTAGTTACTTCCTGCAGTCGTTGCCTGTGTCCATGTCGCGCCATAATTCGAACTCACCCAGATGTATCCTCCACCATTACCAGATCCACCAGACGCCGCTGCAATGCGCGAACCATCGTAGGACATTGTGAAGTACCAACTGTATGCCGCGCTCAATGAACTGACTTGTGTGAAGGTCGAACCCGTGTTCGAACTAAGATACACGTTTGACGATGCGGATGCGATAATATACAGTCCGTTTGAGGAGATTGCGTTTCCGCCGCTCCAGTTCGAGAGTGTCGACGCAATCGTTGTCCACGTGCTTCCACTGTTCGTGCTTAAAAACATGCCAGGATTCTTCGGTGCGAGAATCGTGCTTCCATTTGAAGAAATCTGAAATTGATAATTGCCTACCTGACCCGTGATTGCGCTTATTTCTGTAACGGACGCTCCGCCGTTGCTGCTCAAGAAGAAGCGAGCGCTTTGGTCAGTGTACGCGTAATATAATCCGTTCGCAGACACTGCATAGTTATTGGCGCCTGTTCCGATCCCGCCATATCGCAAATAATTGGCAGGTAGGGTGGGCGTGGTCCAATTTACGCCTGAATTCGAACTGATGCTGAACGACGAAACTGTGTTTAAGAATGTAGTAACGATGGTTCCGTCGTAGGATGCAATACATCCGTAAAAATTGTATCCCGCGTTCGGCGGCGGAACCGATGAGTTTGTTTGTCCCCATGTGATGCCACGGTTCGAGCTTGTCCATACGTTTACAGCTAGACCGCTAAATGACGCGGAAAGATAGTTTCCGTCCCAAGATCCAGAAAGGAAGTTCCAAGGATTCGGGTATCCGACAGATGTCCATGTAGAATTCGAGTTCACAGGCGATCCGGTTGCAACCTTGATGATAGCGTTTGAACCACCGGCAACAACTGCCAGCGATGCATTTGACGAGATATAGACTGCGCTCAAACCTGCTCCGGCATTTGATAATGTGGTCCACGTCGATCCACTGTTTGAACTGATGACCGAGTATCCCGAACCACCACCAATCATAAGAATTGTCGCTCCATCTGGAGTCATTGCAGCAGATCCTGTGCTGCTTGTACCGGTTAGTCCCGACGACGTCATTAACGACCACGTAGATCCAGAGTTTGTGCTAATGAGTGGAGCGACACTCTGAGTCAATGCCATCACAATCGCTCCGTTCGAAGAACATAGCATCTGCATGATACCGTTGGTGGTACCAACGCTGCCAAAGTTTATCAATGTCCAAGATGATCCAGTGTTTGAACTCACATAACTTGATGTTTGCCCTCCCCCAATATAGATTACCGATCCGTTCGACGAAAGACATCCAGAATACATGCCCTGAACAGCAGACCCGATCTGCGTCCACGTGACACCGTAGTTCGAACTTATATAGGGTGTGTTACCTGCAATAAGGACTGCTCCGTTGGGAGACATTGCAATTCCTGATGTATACGAACCACCACTAAGTTGCTGAGTCAGAGTCCATGTGACACCATAGTTCGAGCTCGTGCGTATGTAGGCGTCGGCATACCCATACGTTGCCAGATACTGCCCGTTCGACGACTGTGCCGATTGCCAGATGCTTACGGGTACTTGTGTCGCCATAGACGGAAGAAGCGTCATTGTTCCAGGTGTCGATCCGGATACACTGCCCGTGATGACATTGCTGGCGATCGCACTTCCGTTAACAAGTGTGACACCGTTAATGGTGTTCGGCAGTGCGCCGCTCGTTGCTGTACGGTAATTCGCTCCGTCGGAATAGATTGTGACTGTCGTGTTCGAGGAAAGCGAGATCGGCGAGGTCAGTCCAGTCGTTGTGCCGGCAAGGGTCAGGGACTGGGTCGCAGTGTATGCGTTGGAAAAACTCCACCACGATCCGGAGGTGGAGGATGCCAGCGAAGGGAAGGTGATGGTGTTCGACGGTCCGGAAGTGAGACGGAAGGTCGTGGACACCACGTTGGACGATGCCGTTAAATCCACGCTTGTGCCTGACACGTTGGACGTCGCATACCGGTAGGATAACGGCGCCTGCACAGTTAATGCAGTTGTCGAGTTGGACGTGTACAGCGCCCCGTTGTACGGGAGGATGCCGCCGGATCCTCTGAGAAGCTGTAATTTACGAAGTCTGTTCTGGTCTGTAATATACAGGGTACCACTGGAGTCCATCGTCATTCCCCAAGCAAATCCAAACGCAGATGATGTATAACCTACCCCATCCACGAATGAATTATCAGCTTTTCCACCTGCAAGAGGTGTTAACAGAGAACCCGAAGGTGTCAGTTGAGAGATGTAAGATGCACCATTGTACTCGCTTATATAGATATATCCGGACGAATCTACATAGATGCCTAAATAACCGTTTGTAGGCACAGAAAGGGATCCGATTTGAGTCACAGTTCCAGTCGGCGTCATTCGGAGAAACTTACCACCACTTGCGGACTGATAATACACAATGGTTCCAGTCGTTGCATCCCAAGCAATGTATGATCCAGCAGTAACTCCAGTTGTAGTTATGGTTGTAACGACGTTTGTCAAGAGAGACATCTTGCGGATATATCCTACAGATTGACCACTTGTAGTCAGCGTATCGTTGAAGTAAATGACCGAATTAACCGGGTCAATCGTCATCCCCCACGGTTGAAACAATGTTGCATTTGTTCCAGTTCCGTCTGTGTTCCCCGCCACAGTTGCCTGTCCGGCAATCGTCGTGACCACACCTGCGGGTGTAATTTTTCTGATTGTTGCGCCACCGTTGTTCCCGTCACCAACATAAATGTTTCCAGACGCGTCAATCACCATTGGGCGAAAATTCACAAATGCGGCGTTTGTTCCTGTTCCATCTGCTTGAGTGGTTCCTGTGCCCGAACCACCGCCTGCAAAATTCGTGACAACACCTGCAGGTGTAACTTTGGCTATAGAATTACCGTTATTGTTCGTTACATAAAAGTTACCACTATTCGAATCGTAGACGACACCGCTGATGTTACCACTGAGTCCGGTTGTAAGCGTAGATGTGCTCGCAGTTAAGGGTGTCGCGCTCACACCGTTCACTGAGGCAGCGTTGGTGAGGGCATATCCGCCTGCATTGATGTTGGTCGACGCAGGGTACGCTGCCCATGTCGCGGGGTTTGTGGACGGACCTGTGGGACCTGTAGACCCGGTTGATCCGGTCACACCCGTTGCACCCGTCGTGCCTGTCGCGCTCGTAGGTCCGATCGGTCCAGTCGTTCCCGTCGTACCTGTCGGACCCGTATACCCCCTCAGACCACCGTAGGCAAGGGAGGTCCACGCAGTTGTTCCGTCACCGATCTTGAACAGTTGCGTGTCTGTTTCAACTCCCATTTCGCCAGATGCGAGGATAGGGTTATTTGAAGTCCATGTCGCGGCAGTGCCCCGACGGTGCTGGAATTGAATGTATGGCATTGTCTATACTGGAGGAAAACATTAGACGACATAACCACAGTCAAACACCGGTCCAAGTGTATACACATTCGACGGCGCACCCCCGTCAAACCCGATGGACATCTGCGATGGTCCTGTGGGTCCAGTCACGCCTGTCGGTCCAGTCGGTCCAGTCGGACCTGTCGGACCTGTTGTACCCGTCGGACCTGTAGGTCCCGTTGTTCCTGTCGGTCCTGTTGCTCCGGTGGGACCTGTCGTACCGGTGGGTCCTGTGAATCCCTGGATACCGCCATACGGTAAGTTGTTCCACACCGTGACGCCGTCACCTAATTTGAACAAACGCGTATCTGTCTCAATTGCGAGTTCGCCACTTGCTAGAACCACACTTGCACCGACTGCTGCCCATTGCGTCGATGTTCCACGACGGTGTTGAAGTTGAAAGAAGGGCATTGTATATTAAAAAGAACTTATGAGGTCTCCGTTACCCACGGATCAATAAACAGTGAATAGAGCAGAGTTCCAGCAAAGGATGTGTCCATGGTACCGGTAATGCCACCACAATCGAACACGGGTAGACGCTTATAGTTCGTAGTGGGTCCGCCGGCATCCAATAAATTTCCGGAATTCGTGAAATCACCTCCAGGTCCTGTCGGTCCCGCTGGACCTACAATACCGTTTGATGGTCCCTGTGGTCCAGTCGCGCCAGTCGGTCCCGCAGACGGTCCAGTCGGTCCAAGTGCGCCGTCGTTTCCTGGATCACCCTTTACACCTTGAAATCCCTGGATACCTTGCGGTCCCGCCGGTCCCTGGATTCCGGCAAGTCCTTGGTCGCCTTGTACTCCTTGCGGTCCCGTGTATCCAATTCCTTGGACTCCTTGAACACCTTGCAGTCCGGGATCTCCAGCAGGTCCTGGATCTCCTTGCAATCCTTGCGGTCCCTGCAACCCCTGGGGTCCTTGCGGTCCATCCACTCCTGTCGGTCCTGTCGACATTGTCTATATCAATATAAATTAGGCGTACTCGCAACAAGTGTAATGGAAACAGACACACTTACAATCGCAGTCGCCGAAAACGATAACGAAAAACTAGAAGGAGTCGATGTTGTCTGAGCAACAATTGTAGGCATGTTCCATGTAAAGACACTTGATGCAGGAATGTCTGTACCAAATTTAGTTGCAACAAAGGACGTAGTTGGAGGTACTCCTGTTTTTGTGATATAAATATGCGACAACTTTGTATAATTCGACCCACTCATTCCTGCAATGGAACAGATATACAATCCCGATGTTTGAAGACCCGATAAAACGACCTTTGCAGCAGTTGAATTGTAGTCAGAAGTCGTATACGTTGCAGTAAAGGACGAAAACCCTGTACGTAACGTGCCTGCTATTGTAGATGCAATGGGTGCAATGACTGCACCTGTCGATGCTGCAAGATTAGGTGCAGTTAATGTGGATGCGGGAAATATAGGTGCCGTTGCGTTTACACCTGTTTGGTAGACAATGTTTGTTTGTGCAGTTGCGGTATTGTTTGTACCGTTTGCAGTGAGGACACAATTCGCAGTTGTCGGGGTAATTGCTGTGAACCCTGCGCCTTGCGGACCCGTGTTTCCTGCCCCACCTTGAAGTCCTTGACTTCCGTTTGCACCATCTGCGCCTTTCGGACCGGGAATCACCGTTCCCCACGTAACACCTGTGAAACTATCACCTGAGAAAGAAAGCAACCCTGCCGCGTACAATGTATTCAGGGATATGGCAATCGCACTTGTCCCGCCACCGGTATAGTTTGTAGCAAGAACACCGTTAATGTAATATCGTATAAACTGTCCATCATACGAGACAGTGAGTAGAGGTGGAGTTGCATAAGACGCCAATCCAAGTTGGATAGGATTACCGAGTGTCGCACCTGGCATAATTTTGTAGAGGGAAACACTACCGGCAATACCGTTTGATGCAGGACCTCTCAAGATGTAGAATCCATACGTTACAGTGAAGGATGTGGCAACTCCAACGGTATTCGGTAGAACAAGTGCGCTCGTTGACAATCCAAACTGAAGTGTCGTATATGCTCCCGTACTAATGAATGCTCCAGGAGTTACGGTAATGTATCCGGTGGGAAGTGGAAGGGCAGATGAAAATCCAGAGTCCCATTTTTGAGAAGTTAACGAACTTGCTGAACTTGCGTTTGTAAATGTTGTACCGGACACAGTGGTGATCTGTGTGCAGAGTGTTAATGTGACTGGAAGAGTCGAACTCGAACTTGCAGTGGATCGAACAAGTAGTGTTGGGAGTACACCGGTATTTTTCACAATTGCATTAAACTGCCGAATTGTTGTCCCGGGAACTAACGTGATTGAGTATGTAGTTGTTCCAAGATAGGTCTTGATGACCTGATCAATTGTTGGAGACTGAAACAAGAAGTCAATGTAGTCGAGAATGTTCGGTCGGCGAATTCCATCACTGCAAACAGGTGGCGGGTCAAGTCCAAAAAAGAACGTTACAGGCGATAACGCGCTCACGCCTGTCTTAGGAAGTGTCGTTATGAAGTTTGTTATGGTTGTTTTGTCTGCTGTTTCCGTAGACATTATGTATTAGACAAGAAGAGTAACCATATAAGACCAACGTATCGATGTTTGAGAGATACCCGTGTTGTTGAGATAGCGTATTACTTGCGTATCGTTTGCGAATCCGGGGGTTCCGCTATAATTCCAAAGTACACCTTGATAGGTAGCGCTTGTATTTACAACATATGCAATGGAGATGGGGACGCCGGATGGTATGCCAACAGCAATGACCGAGACCATGTAGACGTTTGAATTTGAAAGTGGATCAAAGGTTGTCGTAGTAAAGAGCGCTTGGCATAATCCAGTTCCAAGACCGGATGTATTCGATCCGTTTGATGTATAGTATGTCGTGCCATAGAAACTCGATGGAATCGTTCCGGACACTGGATTAAAAATAAGATTTGTCTGCGCAGTTACGGTGTTTGATGTACCGTTTGCCGTTAAAACTCGATTTGCCGTGGTTGGAGACACTCCAATTCCCGGACCCGTCACACCTGTCGTACCTGTAGGTCCAATTGTGCCTGCGACTCCCGTAGGTCCAGTCGCTCCAGTAGGTCCGATAGGTCCTGTCGTTCCTGTTGTACCTGTTGTACCTGTAGTTCCAGTCACACCTGTCGTACCAGTCGTTCCAGTGAAACCTGTCGTACCTGTAGGTCCCGTCGTACCCGTAGTTCCAGTCGTGCCCGTGGGTCCAGTCGTTCCCGTCGTACCTGTCGGACCTGTAGGTCCCGTCGTACCCGTAGTTCCAGTCGTACCCGTAGTTCCAGTCGTACCTGTCGGACCTGTTGTACCTGTTGTACCTGTTCGTCCCGTAGTTCCCGTTGATCCAGTGTATCCAGTCACGCCGGTATATCCTGTTACACCTGTGGGTCCAGTGGATCCAGTGGGTCCTGTCGACCCTGTATATCCAGTGACACCTGTTGCGCCCGTGGGTCCTGTCGATCCGGTCGGTCCTGTAGGTCCCGTTGACCCAGTATATCCAGTGACACCTGTTGCACCCGTGGGTCCTGTCGATCCGGTAGGTCCCGTAGTTCCCGTTGATCCAGTATATCCAGTGACACCTGTTGCACCCGTGGGTCCTGTCGATCCGGTCGATCCGGTAGGTCCGGTGGGTCCTGTCGACCCTGTGACACCGGTGACACCTGTTGCACCCGTGGGTCCTGTCGATCCTGTGGGTCCGGTGGGTCCAGTGACACCCGTCGTACCCGTACCACCAGTCGATCCGGTAGGTCCAGTCGATCCGGTCGGTCCAGTTGTACCGGTTGGACCGTTATAGGCAATTTGCAAGATACGTGCCTGGGCGCAGGGTGACAAAGGTACACTTGCTGTTGCAGGGGTTGTATTCAGTGTAACGTTTGCAGAGTTTGCGTACCACAAAAAATTAATAATACTCCCTGCACTCACTGTAATCGTATCCTCAACTGGAATAGTGCGCTGTGCACCGTTGCCTCCGAGGGTGAGTGTAAATGCGCTCCCCGTCGCATTACTACCGTTCACCCTGTACCAAAAAGATGTAGTTACGTTTCCTCCACCTGTCTGAGTAGCCTGTGCATATAAATTGAGTAAGTACGTTCCGGCATACTGAAACACTATATTTGACCCCGATGTCACAGATATACCGTTTCCATTGTCAATTGTATTAAATGTAATCGCTTTTGGAGTATTTGCAGTAATTGTCTGCGACAATGACGTATCGTAAAACCCTGCATAATATCCGGACGCACCACCTGCACCTTGCGGTCCAATTGGTCCAGTACTTCCAGTCGGTCCTGTCGGTCCTGTTGTTCCCGTAGGTCCAGTTGAACCTGTCGCACCGCCAATGGCAACGAGTGTGGTGTGGAGGTGCGAAATGGTCGAACCACGAAATCCCCACTGCATGGTTGTCCCTGTGGGGACGGTGGCATAGACGTTGATCACCACATTGCCTGCAAATGTGTGACCTGGAACATATAACGCAACGTCGTACTGCTCCAAGGGTAATCCGGTATATACAGGGACTGCTGTTGCGGGACCAATAGTGAATCCTCCCGCTGAGTCAGATACAGTGTACCAAATCTGCGCAGTACCACTTCCTGCAGTAATTCCTGCGAATAAGTTCATGTCCCACACACCTGGAACAGACGCTGTACCTGGAAGTGCATTGTTTAGAATGGTAAAGGATGCAATATTTGCACTTGTCACAGACCCAACGATATTAATGTTTGTTTGTGTCGTTGTATTGTATGACGTGGTCAGTGTGCCCGCTAAGATTGACCCCGAATATGTAGTCGTCGGTGAATAGTCCATCTGCAGAACAAGTCCTCCAGAAACACCGTCTAACCCCTTGATACCCGTGGGACCTGTCGTACCCGTCGTACCAGTATATCCAGTGACACCTGTCGGTCCCGTAGGTCCTGTCGGTCCAGTTGTACCCGTTACACCCGTAGTTCCAGTCGGTCCAGTCGATCCGGTCGATCCAGTTACACCCGTCGGTCCAGTTGTACCCGTTACACCCGTGGGTCCAGTTAGACCTGTTGCACCTGTCGATCCGGTCGGTCCAGTGGGTCCTGTTACACCTGTAGGTCCCGTTGTCCCGGTCGGTCCTGTCGATCCAGTAGGTCCTGTTGTCCCGGTCGGTCCAGTCGGTCCGGTCACGCCCGTTACACCTGTCGGTCCTGTTGCGCCTGTAGGACCTGTAGGTCCGGTAGGTCCTGTCGTACCTGTCGCACCCGTCACACCTGTAGGACCTGTTGCACCTGTCGATCCGGTCGGTCCTGTCGTACCTGTCGTACCTGTCACACCCGTCACACCCGTAGGACCTGTGGGTCCGGTAGGTCCGGTGGATCCTGTCGCACCCGTCACACCCGTCACACCTGTAGGACCTGTTGCACCTGTAGGTCCGGTAGGTCCGGTAGGTCCTGTCGTACCCGTCACACCCGTCACACCTGTCGATCCCGTTGCGCCCGTGGGTCCTGTCGGACCCGTGGGTCCTGTCACACCTGTCGGACCCGTCACACCCGTCACACCTGTCGATCCCGTCACACCTGTCGATCCCGTCGGTCCAGTCGTACCTGTCGTACCCGTCACACCCGTAGGACCTGTAGGACCTGTTGCACCTGTCGATCCTGTCGATCCTGTCGGTCCTGTCCCGCCTGTAGGTCCAGTCGGTCCAGTTCCAATAGGTCCCGTTACACCTGTGGGTCCCGTAGGTCCGGTCGGTCCAGTTGTTCCTGTAGGTCCAGTCGGTCCAGTTCCAATAGGTCCCGTTACACCTGTGGGTCCCGTAGGTCCGGTCGGTCCAGTTGTTCCTGTAGGTCCTGTTGCACCCGTAGGTCCGGTGGGTCCGGTGCCACCTGTAGGTCCAGTGCCACCCGTGGATCCGGTAGGTCCTGTTGATCCGGTGGGTCCTGTCGATCCGGTGACACCCGTAGGTCCAGTCGGTCCAGTGGGTCCAGTTGTGCCAGTGCCTAAAGGTCCAGTTACACCTGTAGGACCCGTTGATCCTGTCGACCCAGTCGGTCCGGTCGCACCTTTCAACCCACCGTACGGCAAGTGATTCCAATCAGACCCTGCCGCATTTCCGATTTTGAACAAGAACGTATCTGTTTCTAAACCAATTTCGCCGACGTAGAGGACCGGGTTTGACGCGGTCCATTCTGCGGCAGTGCCTCGACGCAATTGGATATGGATTGGCATGCCTCTCCCTCTCTACTAGTTAATCACTATTTTCACTACAATACACCACCCGCGTCAATTATGCCTGGTATGTTTCCATACACACTCGAAGGCGTTCCACCATCAAAAGAGTCGATAATACCTGTCGTGTTGCCGCCGATATACGGAAGTGATCTCCACGGCGTTACACCATCTCCGACTTTTAGTTTTCCAGTATTGGTTTCAAATCCAGGTTCTCCGCTTGCAAGGGTTGGGTTTGTTCGTGTCCAATTGACATCAGTGTCGCGTCTCAGCAGGAGTTTCTTAGGGGTTGTTGCGCAATTTGCCATTATGTATCGCATACATTTGTGTCTGCATTTCCAAAGTCCAGTTCTTCAGTGCCATCGCCATCAATGATGTCACAGATCTCTGCGCCTGCAGCACCACCATCGTCAATCTCGTACACAGTCGGGCAGACCACTGCACCATGGCATACGCAAATACCAGTCAAAAAGTAGTATTCGAGTGAACCGTTTCCGGACCCTTTTCCACCGAATTTAGCAGACCGGTTCGAAATAATTGCTTTGCGACGCACACCCTGCGTGTGCATGCCTGCGTCTTGTGAAGATGCCTGGTAATTCCGCGTCTTTCCAACCTGCAAGGGCGGAGGGAACTCAGATCGGGGTTTTGGCGGTGGTCCGGAAAGAGAACTGTACCCAAACCAAACTAAAAATGTAAAGAGTGCGAGTGCAGTCCAGGTGGAAATCCCCATTGTGTCTATTCTATTTTTTAGATGTCGTCAATCTCAACCTCCTCTGTATCTTCGGTAAACTCAATCCCACCATCTGCAGTGACCTCATCTGTCGTCGCCTTGACGAACAGTCGCGGATCTGCATCCTCACACACGGTTCGGTAGCGTACAATCTGTGCATCATTTAGAACACCCACAATCTTCCAAGGTGTCCCGCCAAGTCCAGTATCCGCAATCACAACTACGCTGCCCACATCAACCCACACATCCTTCTTGCCACGACCACGCATACCCCCCTTGAGAGGGGCGCGTACGATCGTATCTTCCATCCGCTCCTTGCCCTCGATTGTGACCTTCTTTAGGTAGAAGACCTCCATGAACCCTGCACCTAGGCGGCGCATGACACGCCCGATAAAGACATCCTCCGGCATCTCCGTTGCGATATCTTCAATCAATGCATCGATGATCTTGTTGTTCGACTTGGTCTTGTTTGACTCTGAGTTACGCTGAGAACGATGACCGGATCCACCGGTGGTATTGCGAGGCATCTTGTTCGATAGTCTGTACATATTTCGTGTGCGAAGTTTCGTTTTTTTAAAAACGAAATGTATCCCGTCAAACTTAATCGGGTCTCATCAAGTCAACATGGAGTCCGCAATCAAGTCAATCATCTCTCAGGCGCTCAAGACTCTTCAGATCAAGCACGGATACAATGCAGACACTCTCACTGCCGATGTCTTCGGACTCATCTTCGCGACCGAGACGGTAGTCGAGATGGTGGTGGAGAAGGAGAAGGTAGTCGAGATGGTGGTGGAGAAGGTAGTCGAGACGAATGTCGAGACGGAGGATGCCAAGATGGCAAAGAAGAAGGAGTCTGCGGCAAAGGCGGCGGCGACGCGGGCAAAGAAGAAGGGCACGAATGCCGCGGCAGCACCTGCGGTGGCACCTGCGCCGGTCGAGGCGCTGAATGTCCCCAAGATCACCAAGACGCATCAGAAGCATCTCAAGACGGGTCTGGATGCGTCGCATCGAGAGATGAACGAGACGGTTGAGAAGCAGTTTGTCGACTTTCTCAATGCAATGTCTGCTGCGGACTTCAAGAAGAAGAAGATGCCGGATCATGTCACGGATTTCCTGCGTCCTCCTGTCGTCGCCGTGGAGGCGCCTGTCGCAGACGAGTTTGGGCGCATCGTGTTCAAGGGCAAGGTCTACTTCGTCGGCAAGACGTCGAAGAAGGTGTATCGCAACGAGGACGACGAGGAGAATGAGGATGACGCGATTGTCAAGGAGCATGTTGGGTACTGGAACATGAACGAGTTCAAGGGAATGGAGTGGAACAAGCTCGAGTGGGCGGAGGCGGAGTGACTCGAAGACTTTACACAGGACGTAGACCTGCCGTGGTATATTGCGCCTAAACGTCTGTTTCCAGAGGCAATTACCATGTGGGCAAAAGAACAAACTGCGTCGATGCAGTGGGACTAAAACATTTTTCACTGCGTCAGATTTTTTTGTCGACAGTACATTAAAATGCCCCACCGTCACCACCATGGAATGTCTGCCAAGGCGCTGAAGACTGCACTTAAGCACGCGGGTCTTAAGACCACAGGGCGTAAGTCTGCCCTGACGAAGCGCGCGAAGAAGGCGCACCTGCTCGGTCACATGCACGGTGGCGGCAGCGGCGCTGATCTGACTCTGACCCCGGCAACGCTTACAGGCGGTCGTCGTCGCCACACGCGTCGTCGCCGCACCCGTCACTTCCCGTTTGCGTAATTAGATACGCGCGGCGATTTCGGACACGAGTGTAAAGAGATCATCTGAAAATCCATAATGACATCCATTTGAATCACCTGCAGGTGCCTTGCGCGCTGACGTTGTTTTCTTATGGGTTAAACTTACAATACTATCTTGCGGAGAGATCTCCCTGCACATTTGCTCACGACCGTGAATAAATGCGTCTGCTTCTCCAATTTGCTCATCAGGAAATGGGCGCTCCGTCCAGAACTCCCGCGTAAAACATAATGTTGCCTCCGACACACGCTGACTCATGGGCAAGGTGATAGGCGGCACATTCATGAACGACTTGGTCTCGTGGATATCATAACACGGGATCACTGTTGAAAACAAACACTTCTTTGCAGGTTCCATCATTAGGTGGGTCACACGAGACAGAATAGAGTTGTTGGGATAGACATCGTCGTCATCCATAACAACCAAAATGTCATACGATGCACGCGACACGGCAAGATTCCGCTTTGCCCCGATGGTCATGGGTTCGTCGACCAGTACGTAATTTACATTCGGAATGTCAGACACCAAATCTTTGATCTGATCCTTTCCGTCATCGACAATGACCCATTCAATTTTTGACTCTGGATAGGACTGTGCGATCATGCAATACCGTGCAAGGGGAATAAACACCCGACGATCCCGAGTGAGGGTAATAACCGACACACATGGCAACTCTGCTTCTTTCGGAAGTCTGTTTTCAAGTGAATAGGGAACGGATACACTTAAGGACGCGATCCGCTCCTCCATGGTCTTTACAAATGCCTCGTGTCTGTTCTCGTACTGATGCCGCATATGCAGACTCTGTTCCCGCTTGTCTTCGAGAGATGTGTCGACATACACCTTTAATGCATCCACAATAGACCCAACATCTGTATCTTCAAGTGTCCCGAAACACTGAGGATGCTTGATACTCTTCGACGTCGATGCCCAGTACGCCTTGTCGGTCAATTCGCAAAAGGGTGGAATCGTGTTGATCAAGAGCGTAGACCCCGACGACATTGCCTCATTCACAGAATGCCCGAACCCCTCTGCACCCGAAATGCAAAGTGTCAGACCACATGTTGCAACAAGTTCATTGTATTGCTCGTCAGACAGCGGATCGGGTCCTGCAAAGACTGTGAACTTGTCGTTCAAGTACTCTGGAATTGTCGGCAGAGGAATACGATACACCATGGTTACTGTGGGCAGACGAGCGTACAATCCCGGATTGTCAGAACGAATGCGCATATATGCCTGAATGACAGGTTTGGGATTCCTCCACAGATTCTTGCCGATGGGAATAAGTGCCTTGGAATAGTCCTTCTCAATTGAAAATCCCTTGTCAATCGATGTCCATCCAATATACTTGACGTGTCCACCTGCAGTCTCAAAGGGTTCAATTGCGCTTCGTGTCTTCACCCAAATCTCATCCATCATCTTGACATATGGACTCCATGTATTGTATGTCCACTCTGGATTCGGAATCCAGATGTTGCGACCCGCATAAATGAGCAAGGACGGATTCACAACCTCGATAAAAAAGTTTACATCGGCAGGTGCGCACTCGGGATGAAAGTGCTTTACATGGCGAACCTCTGTTTCCTTGCCGAAGACATGTACAATAAGTCCGTGGAGAATCGATACGTCTTGGGCAACACCTGTATTGCTCCCAAAGGTTCCGATAATGTTGATGCGCATAGTTTACTTCCAAGTCCGTTTCGTAAATGTCTTTCGACCAGACCTTGTTCGGAACGTACGACGATGAAGTCCCATGCGCTTCCAAGACTCCAGTGTTCTAGGCGCACACGGGGAAAGAACAACTGGACGATCAAAAAACCATTCCGGAGTTCCGATCCAGGTTTGGCACACATCTGCTTCAGTTGGATCGGATAGATTTTCACACATGGACTTCATCTTGAAGGACCCGAACATGTACATATAATTTGTGGGATCTAGACTGTACCGATCATCATTTACTTTCCACGTAGTTCCTGTCCATTCAATTCCATCAATGGGTCTCCAATATGGATCCCATGCAACCCAGTGTCCATCGACTTTACGGACTCGATACTCCATTGTAAGGAAAAACTAAAAGAATGACTTTAATTCTCCCGTACGTGTTCCGTAGACCTTGACATCGACCGGTCGATCGATAGGGTCGGGGAAATCGAGAATGTCCTTGCGGTATCTCCTGTATGCCACAATTTCAACCATGATCCTGTTGCTAGAAAAACTGATCACGCGCTCATTCAACTCTTGAAGTTCAGTCGCGACATTTGCCGGATTGTTAGGGGCATACTGCAAGTAATACGACCTCATGATCAAGTGCAGATCATCTGTATTTTGGTCGCTGATCACATACTCGCCTCCACTCATTGTCAAGACCGCTGCCTTGAGTTGCGCCTGTAAATTGTCGATATTCGACTGACTGAAGAACACTGTGTTCAGCGGTGTGCTTCCATGTCTGTATTGGATGCGTTCGGAAATTTTTGTAGGTGTCACGCCCTCTCCTTTGGCATAGAGACTCGGTTGCGGGATCTTGAGTTTCTCGTCGCTGTCACTCAAAGGCAGCAACCCGGTGTGTTTAGGGGCATTGGGGATTGCGGTCCGTACATAAAAGTCAGACAGGGTCGGCGGGGCATACTGCAAAAGAGACGCCATTTGTCTACCTACAAGACAATACTTCCTCCATTCAATTCAGATGTGTCGGGTTGTAAGCATGTGAGTTCAAATGTAAAGACAGGTTGAAGAGATGCATTTAAAAAAGGAAGGTTGGATCCGACCAACTGAACTGGATCGAGCGCAGTATACGGGGGTCCAGAGTCTACATTTGAATAGAGCGTAACCACATCTCCAGACGCCTTGTTCGAAAATAAATTCGGAATGAGAAATCCATTGTACGATGTATTGTACGGGTTCGTGCGTGCTGAAACTGAATAGGTCGCGCTCATCGTGACTTGATTGAGCGTGGAAGTGGCAGGCGTATTTAGTGTGTAGTTACTGCCTGCGCTCGAAAGAATGGTCGTTCCATCCGGGATACCTGTAACCCCTGCAAAGGTGGATCCATCCAATAGCGTCCCCGAGATGATTCGTGACACAGTCAAGTTGGATGAATTGGATGCAATGGTTCCAACAAAAGAAGATGTGGTTGTTCTCGGTTGATAAATGCCGTTGGAATCTTGAACATAGTCGAGTAGTTCGAGAACAGGGAATGTATTTGAAATAATTGCCGTCACGTATGACCGCTTATCCTTGTTAATGAGGATGGGAGACTTGAGAATGTTCAGAAGTGTTGTCGTATCAAATATGACGTGATCACCAACTCGCAATTCGTTGCTGGTGAAATACTGATAGGATCCAGTGAAACACTTGAGAAACAGATTATTCGATCCATCTCCTTGGATTAGACTGATCGAAAGTCCATCATTCTGCTGAAAAGAAACGCCTAACGGATCTGTGACACTTAACTTCAATTGCTGGAGATTTGTGATGGGACTCTGCAGTTCAAGTGCCTCGGATCCCCACGGTTCATAATCATAATGCTGGACACCAATATCGATCTGGAAATTGGTTTGTGTGCGTGTCTTTTGCGTCATGACCGAAAATGCCTTGCGGACCGATTCGTTTCCACCGACATATTGCCCCTGGTATTCATTGAGATAGAGAAGCAGGTATGGGTAGGTCGAGAAGGTCGAATATGGTTTTCCAACTAAAGTCGTCTGAATCGGACCTTTCACATCAAATTCGGGGGTTCCTGGAACAATAGGGAGATTCAAGAACTGTCGCTGTGGAAGAATTGCCCGAATTAACCGAATTGCTTGAACGTTGCAGGGAGTAAAGACACTTCCAAATCCGTATCCAGACGGTTGGACAATATATCCCGTGTCAGTACCTACAGTGTTTCCAGACAGTGTTGACGAATTGTACGGAGGATAAAAGACATTTGAAAAATACCACCCCTGCGTGTTGGGTGCACCAGGTACGGTGTTCAGATTGCCGTTTGAATCTGTTGCGAAACTTGGTACAAATGGATTGTTGGAGTAGACGATGGGATTTGACGCAAGTTGGGATTGACTTCCGAATGTGTAGATCATGTCTGTGTACGGATTGGGTTGTTTCACCCAGTCTCGTTGAGATGAGTCAATGACCACATACCGCTTGACTTTCATTGTTTTGGGTGTCCCCTGTACCGAACTCACTGCCGCAGTAATCGGTCGTTGAGGATCTGTGTCTAACCGTTCAATGATGGGTCGAGATGTGTAGGGAACTGGAATGGATGTTTCTCGTCTGGAGTCTTGAAGGCGATTTGGATATATACTTCGCGAGACAGAGTCCTGGTTGGCAAGCAGACTCTGATAATCCGTCATTGCTCTTCTTACTCTATGCACTGTAAATCATGAACCCACAGATCCACCGCACGAAGTGAGGCAAGACGCGCACACTCTGCCGTCAAGTCTGCCATATCCTTCTCATGCTTGGCAATCTTCTCGGAGGTGAATGCGGACACGGGTAGGCGCATAATGTAGTCATACCCACCCTCGAGTGCCGCATACGTTGCTGTCTTTAGAATTGTGTCGCACTCGCTCAACGACTTCTTCTTCAGATTGATTGTCGGTGTGTCGGAAATCTGATCACGAATGAACCGAACCACATTTGCGTGGTAGGGAAGAGATGCAGTCAATGTCTTCATCTGGTGCTGACGACGAGTCTCATACACAGTCAGTCGCACAGTAACAAAGTCGACCAGAATATCGTTCAGAGTCGCGTACTTGGTGATGACGCCCGCGCTATTGAATGCGTGCATATTGGTGGTCTTGATCTTGTCCGTGAGGGACTTGATAAGCGCTGCCTCGGCAATGCCCTTGATACGAATCCGAATGTCCCGATCTGTCGACGTGTCCACAAAATCCTTGATCCGCCCCTCTGCCAACTCCTTCTCCAACCACTCGCGGTAATCTGCGGTCCATGTCCCCGGAGGCAACTCCGTGACAATGAAATCCTCACCATCCTTTGCATAGACACCTACCACACCCTCTGCAGTATACGTTCCCTTGAACCCCTCGAAATACGGCACGAGTGGAGTTGCTGTGAGAGACGTGCCCTTGATCAGATGGTCAAGAAGCAGTGTCTTGAGAACCTTGGGGTTACACTGTGGAATGTACGTGCTGTATCCTGTACCGATACCCCGCGATCCATTCACGAGAAGCATAGGCAGAACGGGCGCATACCATTCGGGTTCCACCGGTGTTCCGTCGTCGTCGCGATACGTCAGAACGGGCAAGTCCTCCTCGCGAATCAGCAAGCGGACACGCGGTTGGAGATAGGTGTGGATATAACGGGGAGATGCTGCATCCTTTCCTCCCTGGATGCGCGTCCCGAACTGTCCCTGCGGAACCAACCACGGAATGTTGTTTGATCCCATGAAATCCTGCGCCATGCCGACAATCGTCTCATTCAACGACGCCTCACCGTGATGATATCCCGTGTGTTCTGAGACATACCCTGCAAACTGTGCGACCCTAATCTCGGACCGAAGGTTTCGCTTGAGTGCGGCAAACAGGATCTTGCGCTGAGATGTCTTGAGACCATCCATCATATTGGGAATGGACCTCTCGAGATTGTAGTAACTGAAATGGATGAGATCCTTGTGGATGAAATCACTGTAAGGCACGACACCTGCAGAAACAAGTGCAGTTCGATCATATCCCTTCAACCACTCCTTCCGGTTGTCTGCCCGACTCTTGTTGAATGCCAGGTCGATTGCCGTGTCTGCGTTCGTATCGTACCCGAACTTCACCGCATTCACCTTGGCAAAGTAGTCCTTTGCCTCATCTCGCGTCGACGTGCCCAATCCCTTGTAATACTTCACCGTCCACGCTCCGCTTTTTCCCCCGGCGCCCTCATCCTTACGCCACTGCTCGTACTCGTACTGCGAGTAGAACACACGTGTCGTCTTTCCCTTGTGCGCCTTGACGATAGGCGTTGCCATGTACGTCAGAAACCCTGGGATGGCAATCAACTCGTGCCACAACTCGTGAAAGAGGTTAATGAGCAGACCGCGAATGTGTGCACCATCGAGATCCTGATCCGTCATGATCATCACCGATCCATATCGCAGGTCGCCAGTGTTCGTGTACTTCTTTCCAGACACCAGACCAAGAATCTTCTTGAGTTCCGCAATCTCCTTTGTCTGCTCGACCTTGGAGTCTGACGTATCCTTGACATTGAGAATCTTTCCCTTGAGAGGATAGACTCCAAACGTCCTTCGCTGGTCCTGCGACAATCCCGACAATGCCATTGCCTTTGCCGAATCTCCCTCAGTCAGAATGAGCGTGCACTTGGACGAATCCTTTGTACCTGCCAGAACCGCATCGTCCAACTTCGGGATCCCCGTGATCTTTGACTGCTTCTTGCCGTCTGTCTTGGAATTCTCCTTGACGTCCTTTGCAGATTGCGCCTCTACAAGCGTAGACACCAAATTGAGTTTGGAGACAATCTTCTTCAGGGTATCTTCGCTCAACTTTGGAGACGACCCGAAGGCGGACAGTTTCGTTGTCAGGGTCTCCTTGGTCTGCGATGCGAAACTTGGATTCTCAATCATGGAGGTCACAAACACTGCCAGGTTGTCTCGAACCAGACCAGGTTTGACCTTGATCTTCTTCTTGATGTCGAGGTGCTCCACAATGTGATTCACAATCTGCGACGTGATTGCATCCACGTGCGTGCCATTCTTCGATGTCCAAATGCCATTCACAAAGGACATTGCAAATTGCTTGTCCGTCGGACTGTCGGCAACTACAATCTGCCACCGGTCATTTGGAGACTCGGAGACAATCTGCGCTCCATCCGGTAGAAATGCCTTGGCATAGTCGAGAATCGTGCGACACTTGACCAACGTTCCGTTCCACGTGACCTTCACGTCCTTGCCTAACGTCATTGCCAGATCGACAACACGTCGCTCAATGAGTTTCTGCATACCCTCGGTGATGCACGTCATTCCGAATCGAGCAAGGTCGGGACGCCACCCGATCCCTACACTCAGGACTGCCGCCTTCTTAAGCGGAGTGACCTTGGGTTTGCCAATGATCGTCATATTGTCCTCAAACGTCTGCTCGTACAGCAACTTGCGGGTCTGGTCCTTGACGATCACCTTCAACTCCTTTGCAAAGATATTCACCAACTTTACACCATATCCGTTCTTTCCACCCACCAACTTCTTCTCATCCTTATTGTAGTTTGTGGACGTCAGCAGTTCTCCAAAGATCATTTGCGGAATCCATACCTTGTGCTCGGGATGCTCGACCACATCAATCGACTCACCGTCATTCTCGATTGTGAATCCCGTGTCTGTGCAGAGAACATTGATCTTCTTCACGGGATCAGACGACGCCTTTTGGCGCAGACGAATCGCATGGTCGTGAGCATTCACCAGCAGCTCGTCGATCAACTTGTAAAATCCCGGATTGACAGGGATTGTTCTAGACACGAACTTACCCTCAGAATCAGGGAGAAAGACCTCTTCAGATGCAGTGGTCGTGCTGCCAATGTATGTCTCGGGTAGGTCAAGGATGTGCTCGCGGTGCGTCTTGCGCTGGTAGGTGGTTTGAAGCGTTGCCATTGTGAAGTCTGTGTGCATGACAGATACGCACTTCGTTTTTATAGACTTTCACTGAAGTCGCGTAGACAAACAAAACAATGCCCCCGAAAAAGCAACCTCTTCAAGAAGCACCTGTCATTTTTTCATTACGTCTTCCCACCGATGAATATATCCCGATTCCCGCTGAGTCCAATACATCCTATTCGGAGATCTTGTCGTCTGTGGAGACGTCGAAGATGAATGAACGGTTTAATGCCGACACGTTAAAGGAGATTCTCTCACGGACAAAGTCGCCGGTCTATACTACAGGAACCGCCTGCTTCTGGTGCTGCCACTCCTTTTCGTGGAGCGCGTGTGTCCTTCCAGTCTTGTACGATGCATCGGATGCTCGAATTCAATGCGAGGGCAATTTCTGTTCGCCCGAGTGCGCACTTGCGTACTTGTATGCCGATATCCGCTTGTCCGATGGAGTAAAGTGGTCTCGCCACACGCTCCTTGCCGATATGTACCGGTCGCTGTATCCTGTGAATGACGTTGCGATTGCCCCGCATCGGCATATTCTTCGAATGTTCGGTGGACAATTGGACATTGAGCAGTTTCGGGAGTTTTGTACAACATCGGATGCACTTGTCGGGTATCAACTTCCACCGATTCGTCTGCACATTCCGAACATGAATGTCCACGGACCAGTGCGTGATGTCAAGAAGTTCGTTGCCCTTTCGGATGATACAGTTGCCCGGGCAACCAATGAACTGCGTCTTCGTCGCACAAAACCTGCTCATTCGGCAGTTCCGACTCTCGACAAGTGTTTTTAGTATACAATGACTGACCGTGTACATAGCGCATCTATCACATGTGAGCGTGGATCTCCGCCGACCCAAACGAATTCAAGGACAGTGCCTGCAACAACCTTGTATTCGAGTCGAATGGATGCAGTCGTTCAATATGTGACCACTCTTCCGGCAATGAAGTCTTTATTGTCTGTGACACATCACGACTACTTGCCAAATGAATATGATCCAGTTGAACTTGAAGACGATGTGTATTTCGAGTTAGGGAAACTCCGAATCACCGATGGGCAAGTTGAACTCATTGAATTCAGACTCTTTTGTTACAACCACGATGTTCAGCATCTTCGGACCTTTATGGACGTATGTACAGCAGATTATGAGCGTCGTATGGTCAACAAGTTAGGTGCGCACCGATACTTTTTCGACCAGGTTGTCACGCCAAAAGTCAAGGGGTCTATGCAGAATCCATTACCCACGACCCACCTGCTCTACACCAAGTCCAAGTTCACAACGAACCGGACGTTTGACAATGTCTTTTTTGAGCAAAAGGTCAATGTCAAGAAACGGACTCAGTTCTTTTTGAAGAACCGCGCGTGGTACGATACAAAGGGTATTCCGTACACGCTGGGATTCATGTATCACGGTCCACCCGGAACCGGAAAGACATCGACCATCAAGGCAGTTGCCAATGAATGTCGCCGTCATATCGTGAATGTTCAATTGTCGGAGATCAAGACCAAGCAGCAACTCCAGCATTTGTTTTTCAATGATGAGATTCACGTATACAATGGCGTCAATACGGAAAAGTATGTGATTCCCATTTCGGAACGTCTCTATGTCATTGAGGATATTGATGCCATGGGCGATACGGTTCTTAAACGGGAATGGAAGAAACCGGTCCCGCAAGTTGCCAAGAAGGAGACGGGTGATCTTTTCATGGATTCGCGGATCAATGAACGAGAGGATAAGGAGCAGTTGGACTTGTCATTCTTACTTAACCTGTTAGATGGAACCCTGGAAGCAAATGGGCGAATCCTGATCATCACGACGAACTTCCCAGAGAGAATCGACAAGGCGTTGATTCGTCCAGGTCGTGTCGATATGATTGTACACTTTAAGAAGTGTTCTCGTGCGATTCTTGCAGAGATGGTCGAGTCTTTTTACGAGAGAACAGATCTCACTGTCCCGGACGTACCTGAACTCGTAGACAAGTGGACACCTGCCGAAGTGAACCAGATTCTCTTTCGGAATTTCGAAGACCCCGAAACTGCACTTCGCGAACTCGTTGAAACACATCCCGAGAGTGTGGAAAGCGAATAATTCACTTTTGCAGGTACGTCTTGGATAACTTTAGCAGCATAATGAGATAGTCAAACAGAACACTGCGCGTTGTATCTGGGAGTGACGCCCACTTCGACTTCAGACTCTCGATAATAGTCCCCATCGACGTATCCTCGGCAACGATTTCAGCGAATTCGTACTTGACAAAAAAATCGTCATTCTTTGACAGGATCAAGTCCTCGTGCGGCATGACGAATCGAGTGATCTGATCGAACACGATGGACGGATTCCCCATCTTCAAAAACCCAATACCAGTCTTGTATGCGGGAAAGTCAGGGTCCTCTGGGAAAAGAGTGATAAGTTGATCGACAAATTCATTGAATGTATTGAAAAACGCTTCGACAATACGCCTTGACATTGCATTTTACACTGTCTTTTTTCTGTAAGTTATATACGAAAGTATCATTTACTGTAATTGGGTGATTAGACCCCTAATGAACCCCTCTATCATGCTGACGTCGATGTCGGCGTACATGATGTTTATTGTGCTTGGTACCTTTACGATTGATTGGAAATACATTATGGCAGGGTGTCTTCCGTTTATCGGATTGTCCTTTGTTATCGTTCAAGATCAGCAACACCTTCAATACTTTTCTACAGTCGTTAAAAAGAATGCATATGTGAAGGACTCGGTGGGTCGTCCAGTTGGGTATGTGTTCGGAAAATGGTATATAGGATTTGTCAATCAAGCAGACACGAAGGGGTGGGTTGTGTGTCGTCCTACAGATATCCCCCTCTTTATAGCGCAACCGGAACTTACGATTGTAGGCAGCAGTTTCAAGGTTCCGTTAAATCCATTTTCGCTTATGGAACGATACGGAACGTACCAGCATTTTTATTACAATCCCCGCAAGTTCCCGAATAAACTTACCGACCCAAATCCAAATCAACAGGAGATTCTTACTACACTCTCGACACATTTCAAATCGCATACAACAACCGTTGCCTATATTCACGGAGAAACGGGTGTTGGCAAGACAATGCTTGGACCTCTGTTGGCATCAAAATTAAGCGGGATACTGTGTACCTCGTTTAACCCGTCAGATCCATCGGATACGTTGTCAAAGTTGTATTTGGAAACCAGTGCAACTAAATATACCCCTCTCATTATCGTTTTAGATGAGGTGGATACCTTAATTAAAAAGGTTCACGTAGGCATCAGCAGCGAGCGGTATTTCATAAGTGTGAACAATAAGTCAACGTGGAATCAATTCCTTGACTCGATCGATAACGGATTGTATCCACACGTTATCCTCTTGCTCATTTCAAATGTACCTCCAGACGAAATTGATGCACTTGATCCTTCCTTTCTTCGCGAGGGACGTGTCAATTTTCGTTTTCACTTAACGTAATACAAATGCCGTGCCCATACTCTGCGATCTTTGGTGCGCCTGGGACCGGTGCACATTCGACCCGCTTTGCAGGTTTTGCCGTTGCCGACACTGTACTCACCATTGTTGCCGCGTTTGGTGTTGTATGGGCATTAAACATCTCCTTTTGGGTGGCATTTCTTGCCTTGATGGTGTTAGCAGAAGTCTTGCATTATGTCTTTGGGACACAGACTGCACTGTTAACCGCATTAGGAATCAAGGTTCCTACTTGCGACTAACGCCCTGGTACTCTGAATCCCGCTCCTTTTGAATACGCTCAAGGCGAGAGGCAACATCTTCATTCTTTCCCGCCTTGTCTCCCTCATGACTTTGCTTTGTCTGCGGTTCAGGAGGTCCCTGGGTCGCAGGTCCACCTAAAAAGGTGTAGTGCAATTGATCACCCGTCGCATTCTTTCCGTCCCAACTCGCATACGTATCCGAGAATCCACCCGCAGTCGAAAAGGACCACGATTCTAAGTTTGTGCCCGGGGCGACTGCAGTCGGGGGGTTGGATGTAGCGGGCGTTGCCACTGGAACTTCGCGGCGCGCAGCGACGGGTTTCGCAATGTATCCAAAGATATCCTTTCCGACATAGAGATCCTTGGTCTCGGGAACATACAGTGTAGGAACCTTTTGCAGAAAGGGTGGAAGTTCGTGCCGACCCTTTCCATCGATGGAGACAATTCGACAGAGAGATGTCTTGTTAAGTGCTTGAAGTGTGTCCAGAATCTGCTTACTATGTGCACACCTAGAACTTGTGAACAAGATAGGTTGGTTCGTTGCCATACTTGTCGAGCTGAAAAAAACGAAAAGACTATAACGAAGAAGAGACAAGAACAAGAATGGAGAACGTTCGCATTTCCATGAATACCTTTCGTCTTGACTGCGAGTTGAAGAATGTTCCCGTTGCTTTTGTGAATGCACTTCGTCGCATCCTCCTTGCCGAGATTCCAACAGTTGTCTTTCGAGATGTTGTGATTACAGAAAACACCACGTCGCTTGTCAATGAGATGATGCGCCTTCGAGTTGAGATGATGCCGGCAAATATCAGACCGGATGAAGTGGGTATTATTCGCGACACAAAGATCGGTCTTCGTATGGATCCATCTCCCACGTCGAGAACGGTGATGTCAACTGACTTTACCGTGAATGGTACGAGACAGGATGTGATCTTGATGGATCGCGATCTTGGGAAACCCCTGTACTTCATGACCGTGCGCCCGAACGAGATCGTTCGTCTTGAGGCGAGTTTGGGAACGTCTACACTTGCCCACCACGGGGGTGCATCGCAGGTGTGTGTATCGACCTACCGCTACCATATCGACCCTGCACTTGCCCAACTTGAGAGAGATAGGGTGATTGCAGAGAATGGAGATATCGGGACGTTTGACAATCACGATATCCAGCGGTGTTGGTCTCGCGATGCCAGTGGTCGACCGAACTGGTTCGATTTCGCGATTGAGAGCATTGGCGTCATTCCTGCACGCGATTTGCTGAAGACTGCACTTGAGGTTCTAAAACTGAAGATCAAGAAGGTCGAAAAGGTGGAGATTGCAAAGGATGAAGCGGGTGGATATTGCATTGAGATTGCCGATGAGTCGTATACGCTAGGCGCACTCATGCAGACACTGATTTATGCTGCTGGTCCGCCCAGTGTTGCCGATGTCCGATTTAGTGCTGGACATCCACTCACTCCCAAGATGGCAATTCGATTTGTGACCGACATGCCCCCGAAGGATGTGCTTGACCGGTTCAGAAAGGATGCGCTCGAGCTCTGCGAAAGCATTCTTCGGTCAGTATAATGAGTGAGTACCTGACGTTCGACCCAAATACCGAATTCAAACTCATCGGTGATGCGTTCGAAATGGACGAACATGTTCAACGAAGTTCTTCAATACGTTTTTACACTTTGGACGAACAGATTGCGGATGCATTTGAAAAGATGATCCATACGGTGAAAGAAACCAAATTTGAGATTGAAAAACTTACACGGCGTGTTGACCGGATCCGCGAACTCTATACGGCATATGTAGTGCCTACTGCAGATGGGTATGTCGTACACCCGCCAGACATTCACCGTGTTTTTCCATGGGTTCTTCCAGTTTATGCATCGAGTGATCTTGTTCCTTCTAATTTGTTCTCTACCTTAGGACCTCTGGTAAGTAAAGAAAGTCGGTTAACTGCAAATGGATTCGAACGAATTTTAACCGCGTTTCCACACCCATATACAGTGGTTGGAGAGGGATTTCCTTACACGCTCACAGGGTCAACTGAATTCGTAGATGTGCATGGCAAGGACCCAATCAGGGCGCTGCCAGACCTTGAAATGACACAGGCGCGTCAGCATGAGAATGGAACAGTCGTTGTATCCACTCGAGTCATTGAAGGAACCTCAGATACTGTAAAGTGTATTGGATACTACTTAACAGAGCGTATAGACCCGATCCCTAATCCGATTGCAGATCATCCATTTTTTGCTGACAAGTCTGCTCGCTTTTACAATAGCACTCGCCCTATCGATGAAATTGTCCCGGATGTAAAGACGGTTTTAGAGCACGGTGTGCCCGTAACGACGGATCCATATGGTGAAGGTATGAAGTTTTTGCGTGTCTACGATGTACATCTGAGCGATATCCGGTGGTCCTCATGGTCAAGCAGGTTTCCTTCTGTTGAGCGCGTAGACGGTCCTCCTCCACGTGAACCTCTTGCGAATGTGAAGAAGGAGGCAGAGTACAAACCTGACCAGAAACTCTTGACAGAATATGGAACTGACTATTCACCAGGTCTTGCTGCCCGATTCTGGTTAATGAACCAGGTGGATGGAGGTGCTCTCGTGATCACAATGTTAAAGTCAAATGCATCGAGTGCAGGCGTCATGCACCTCGATCGCGTCGTTGAACCTGTTCAATCACTCCCCCAAGTCCCCGTTGCGCAGTGTGGATTGGGGGGACTTTCCTTTCATGACTTTCTTATACAGGGTACAACACGTCAATTTGATGTGACTCGAGATGGCAAGTGGATTGGAAATGAATACAAGTGCATACCTCTTGACATTGTAAACCAAGAACGGAAACAGGTGGGTCACAGAAATCGTATTCAGTGGAAAGACACGACGCAGAATGAGATGTTAACGCGATACAAGCAGGCGCTCTTGCAGTATACGCGTCCTCCGCCTACCGTGAAATCCTTTACTGGGTCAAAGATCCCCGTTCGCCCTGATTCACAGACTCGTATAAAGGCAGTTGCCATTCTTGCGGATCCATCCCGTCTAAATGTGGACAAGAAACTGTCTGTCGAAAAACTTCTTGGATTATCGAAAGCACTTCACTCAAAACAGATTTGGACGGATCCGGATGGAGAGTTTGTGATTTGCGATCACACACTTGCAGTCTTGAAAGGAGATCTTGAGAAAGATTCGGACCAATTTTATAGAACATGGACAACATCCATCGAAGGAACCCGTACATGCAAGGTCTGTGGAGAAGTGATTAGCAGTACGATCTTTGTCGATCAAGCGGGATATACAGATGCAGGGCGAGTGATTGTGCACTCGGATGTACTGAACGCGCAGGTGTTTTCTGGACACAAGATTGAAACCTTTATCACAAGTTTGCGATCGTTAACTCCTCTTTTCGATATGAAAGATCCGGCAGACTCTACACTGTTTCTACTCTTGTCTCTCCTCCAAGTCCTGCCCGAACAATCCCAGTTGCTACCTATTCTTGATTTCGGTCGGAAGGCATCTGCGGTTATCGGTAAAAAGGGTTCAGGCGACGGAGTTCTATCTGCGCGCGGAGTCATCGGAATTGCCGGTGCGATTATTCTCCTTCAATCACATGTTCCACACCTTGTTCCTCGCAGATCGTTTGGGTCTAGACCGCTTGTCCTTTCAGGGTACCCGCGAGACACGGACACGGCAACAGAGTTTCCGATTGCAGAGTCTATGTTCACCGTATTTCGAAAGACATTTCAAGCGTACCCCACTGCGCTTCAGGGTTCGTCTGTACAAGTCATGCGGGGGATTCTGAACAGTTCGAAAGAGATCAAGTCAAACTTGAACGTGTTTATCAAGCAATTTGCTATCAAGTTTAAAGACCAGTTAACTGCATCTCGTCTTGAACTTGAAAAGGTTCCGCCGGTACCCGAAGCAGTTCGGTTACTAACAATGATTCTGCCTCCGCCGCCTGGAGATCCGATTCGCTTTCCACAGTGTCCGTCTACCCGTCTGTCTTGGATCTCGACCGTAGAACCTGTGCTTCGACACGCCCAGTTTCCGTTAAAAAAGATTGAAGTCTCGACAAGTGCCATTCAACCGAAACATGTGGCATTTGGCGTGCAACCGACGGTGTCGCTGTCCGATGCAGAGATCCGTGCGCTTCTTGCCCTCAAACCCTCCAAGAAAATGATGATTACATCGTCGTGGAAAACAAATTTGATTCTGTTGCAGCGTATTGGTGCGGCAATTCGTCGTAGCGATTTGATTCCGCTTCTTGATACGACAATACCCAGTGAAGCGAGACTAGAAAACTTGATGGATGGATTTTTGAGACGCATGTATGTCGAAATTGAAAAGAGTGAAGTGCTCATGCGAAAATATGACGAATTGATTCAGTCGGATGTTACGTTCTTTTCCGTTACAAAAAAGATAGATGAGGCAAAGAAGGACGCAAATAAACTTCGGGCGCAGGAGCGGCACAAGTTCACGGACATTCTGCGGAACCAGACAGACCAAGATCGTCAGATAACGAAAGAACTTATTGATTTAGGTCTTGCGCCGTACCTCATCACAAATGTAGATCGCGACCGATTTGCCCAGCAATTGGAAGATGAATTGCGTCCAGAGGCAAATGAAGTGAATGAAAATGAAGCAGACACAGGTGTAGGAAGACCGCAAACGGGCGACGGCGAAGAAGAAGATGCATACGACGATGGAAATTATGGAACGAATGCTGCGGCAGGCAACCGCGAAGCGGATACCCAACTCCCGCCCGCAGACGAGGACGATTCGATATAACTTAAACAGAGAGACTCCAATAAATAGAAATGTCCAACAGCATTGTTCGCATCATTCTTATGCGCGAGTCCAAGTGTGACGAGGAGATCAGGATTTACAACACTGCCAACTGGTTTGGTCGCGATACGGATACGTACAAGATCGTATTTTCGCCCAATCAGAAGGACTCGTACACGTTTCACATGACGGCGCAGGGTGTTGAGTCCTATGTGTACATGCTGCTGATGTCTATGCGCGTCGACCAGGATCCGTATGAGCACATCCAGGTGACAACGGCAGCGTACCCGTCTATCCTGTACGATGCCAGTGATCTCACTAATCTGGCAATCCACGACTCGATCCTCGATCTTGTGACGTCGACCCTCAAGTTTTGCCCCGAGTAAAACGAAATACATGTATAGAACAGTTACTTCCTACAAATGCTCACCGTACATGGATATCGTGTGCCCAAGAAGGGTAACGATGTTCTTGCACTCAAGAAGCGCCTTACGGTTCGTCCGTATGTAAATCCGTCCTTCATGAAACCCCAATATGTTCCAAAGTATCCCGTCTTTCACGAGGATGCAGACTATCTTTATGTTCCGAAACAGTTTGGACTTGAAAATTGGGGCACACCGGAGACACTGCGCAATGTTCCGAAGACAGATGCACGTCACTGGACATTTACGGGTGCATTGCGTCCGAATCAGATGGATGTTGTCAATACCATGCTATTACCCGAACCGCACGATGGAATCATTTCTCTTCAGACAGGGGGTGGAAAGACGGTGTGTGCCTTGTACATTGCATCAAAACTGTGTTTGCCAACGCTTGTCATTGTCCACAATACCTTTCTTCGAGATCAATGGGAGGAGCGTATTAAATCTTTTGTTCCCAATGCCCGGATTGGGCGGGTACAAGCGGACAAGTGCGAGGTTAAGGACAAGGACTTTGTGATTGCAATGTTGCAGACCGTGTCCATGAAGGAGTTAGACATCAAGGTCTTCGAACCTATTGGATTCGTGATTGTAGACGAGTGCCACCATATTGCATCTGAGGTCTTTGTTCAGGCGCTTCCAAAGGTTACATCGAAGTACATGCTAGGACTCTCGGCAACACCGGAACGCAAGGATAAACTTATGTTTGTCATTAATTGGTTGTTAGGACCTATGTTGTTCAAGTCGGATACGGGAGATTCTGTCGACACACAGGTGTCGGTTGAAATGTATGAATATGAAAATACAGATCCCAAGTTCAATGAAATTATTTATTCATCAAGCGGAATGACCTGTGTCCCTCTCATGGTAAACAAACTTGCCGAGTGCGCAGATCGGACGCGATGGATCACAAAGATTGTAGAAGATGTCTTGGATGAAGGGCGGCAGATTCTAGTACTCACCGACAGAGTCCAACATGCAAAGGATTTGTACTCAGGTCTGTCAGATGAGATTCGAGAGCGTGCATGTATCTTAGGGCAAGGTGTCAAGTCTGACGTACGCGCAGTCTACCTAAAGACCAAGGCAATCCTAATTGCAACGTACTCCATGTGCAAAGAGGGATTTGACTGTCCAACATTAAACACTCTAGTCATGGCAACACCGCGTCCTGACGTAGATCAGATAGTGGGGCGTATCTTGCGAGTTGAAAAGTATGTTCGAACACTTCATCCTATCATTATCGATATTGTCGACCCACAGTTTCGTAGACAGTTTCAAGAACGGAATGCATTGTATCGAAAGAGACAATACCGAATTCAAAAAATGAAAATGCAAATCGAAAAATAAAGAACACACTATTCAAAATGACAGCGCTTCTTGAGAAGGAAATCTCCGTGTCGTGCGCATACTCCAGCATCCTCGCGGTCTTCCCCTACTCGGCAACTGCATACGTCTACAACCAACTTCGCAAGATGATTCCTGTATCCTGGACAGGAGAGGTCACACTCATTTCCGTCGAAAAGGTATTCGACATCTTTACTCAAATTGTTCCGCAAAAGGAGATGGATACCTATCTTCCTCGACTTGTTGAACAACTTGCAGTCATTGTTCGCATTGGACCCTTTGACGAAGTTGAACGTATTGCCAAGAGATCAACACTTCGTATCGTAGTCCCTCTCGAAACGGACTCTGACTCCGAGTCTGACACAGAGTCTGACGACGGATATGTCCCGCGCATTTGCTATTGCACATGAACTTCAAGTTGAACTTCAAGTTGAACTTTCATTTTTTTCGGTGAAAAACGAAGTTTTTTAAGAGCAAGAGATAGAACTCACGGCCCAACACATCCTTTCTCCATACAAGACAACATGCCTCCCATCTTCACCTGCCACGCCCTCAAGCACGACGGATCCCGCTGCACCGCCAACGCCAAGTTCTTCAACAACCACCTGTGCGGCACGCACAACAACCAGCGCATCCACCACGAGATCCCGGGTCAACCCTGGGTTCTTCCGGTATGGAATGACGCACCCGCACCCGCACCCGCGCCCGCACCCGCGCCCGCACCCGCACCCGCACCCGCGCCCGCACCCGCACCCGCGCCCGCGCCCGTGCACGCCTGTCTTCGCTGCGAACGCCCCCTTGTGGCCACTCGCGTGCGGGATAACGTGCATTTCTGCGCGGCGTGCGACATCACGCGTCCTCGCCCGGACCTTCCCGCAAACGAGCGTTGCTGCTGGAAGGTTTTCCACCCGCACGCGCGCGAGTGCATGCGGAAGAATCGGGACGCCGGGCACACGATGTGCAAGAAGCACGACGACGCACACCGCCTCTTCCTCTTCCGCACGGACTTCAACCGCGCGCGACTCCTGATCATGTTCGGAGACATGCCCTGGCAGGATGTCGCCGCGGAGATCGAGACGAACGCCGAACTGTGGCCCAACTTCGGACTGCTTAACTCAGTTCAACGTCGGATGACTCTCGCCCGACTTGCGCAGGAGACCCTTATCCCGGAGCTCTTCAACCGAGTCCAGGTGCAAATGGGGCGCCACCAGCGCATGAACGAGCACGGCGTCATCGCATTCATGTACGACCCGATCCAGCGCCCCCCGGCACTCGTGGGTCTTGCCGCCTTCGCGCATGACCGCCAGAACGTGCACACGCGCGAGACGAGCGAGGTCACGAACAAGGGCCTGAGCATCCTACTCGCGAACCCTGTCGCGAACATGACGGACATCTACAGTCTGATCGTGAGCGTGCGCCCGCCTCCGGTCAACGGAACGGCGCCCATGTCTAACGCAGTCATCACAGTTGCCCGCGACGTTCTGAAGTGGTACGCAACGCCACTGTGCCACGTGGAAAACGACTTCCTGTACAAGAAGACGTTAGACGCCCTCTGGGTGCGCATCGAGGCGTCCGAGCACAAGGACGAACTCAAGAAGCGCCTTTGGGAGGAATGGACAGAGTCCGTTGGGATGTGTTGCGACGGACACATCACGCGCCTGATCAACGTCCTCGTCGGATTTGATCCGGAATTTCTTCCGCCCGTCTCGGCGGGGGAGTTGCTACAGCAGCGCATGGCCATACTCGCCGGACTCGACATCGAGACTGACGAGAGGGTTGTCCGCGCAAATGCAATCTTCGACGAACTTGGCACGCCCGCAGGCGAGCGCGCCGCATGGATCGAGGCATTCTAGGTTAGAGGGTACCGAGTGCGAGGGTACCGAGTGCAAAAACTTTTTATATTTTAGTAGTATTGCGGAAACACCTTGCGGAGTCCGTAGTAGACAAGTCCAAACACAACCGCGTGGGTTGACGCCTGGACAACCGGCGATGCACCGGGCGGTAATGACAATAACACGCCGGGGGACAACAAGACAAACAAAAGCATCGGGACAATGACGTTAAGATCCATTTTATCTATTCACAGTAAAAAAAGGCGCGCGCTTTTTTTGTTTTTTGGGGTTTGGTCGCTTTTTATACATTACTTGCCGCAATAGGGGCACTTGGCGTTATTCTTCATCTTGCGAAGTCCAACCTGCGGAGGAACTTCCCACTCGCGTTCGTTTCCCCGGATTCCGGGTGCAGTCTCCACCATCTGCGTGACCCACTCGGGGCGGGCGGCGTGCCAGGACAGGCAGGCAGATGCGCTCTCCGCATCGCGTGCTGCCTTTTCCGCGGCAACCTTGTCTGCGTCTGCCTTCTTGATGACGAGTTGTGCTGCAACGTCTGCGTCTGCGAGCATGTCGAGCTTCCACTGCGGGATCTTGCGTGCGGGTACGGACATTTTATGCCAGATACAGTATATCGATCTTGGACTTACCTTATCTTCCTTGGTGGTCCCAGATTTCGTTTTTACTGATTCTAGATAATAATGATCAGTCACCATATCTCCAGACCTATTGGAGTTTCACATGATCTCATTAAAATTATTGATCAAATGGAAGCAGAAGGGTATGCACACGGTAAAACAGTGCGGGAGATTTTTGATGAATTGAAAACCCGTGCACGACGAAATCGAAATAACGAAGGGATACTTATCAATCTCCTCGGTCGTCCAAACGAACAATCGTCTCCTGAAACGTTTCTTCAATCCGTGAAGTTGCACCTGCATAGTCAGTTTCCAACTACGTTTGAGATCAAAGCAGAGGCAGGTAAATTGGTTTTTAGGGTGTCGCGCGACTTACTGTATCAATCTCAAGTTGGGGGATTACTGTCTCAAGCAGTGGTCTTCGTCCCAAAGTTAGAAGCGTGTATGTTCGATGCATTCTACTCTACAGAAAAGACCAATGTCCTGAAATATTATGAATACAAGGCAATCTACGTAAATGAAGGAAATCCTGAAGATCTAGATGCTGAAATTATTCGGAGGGACAATGCCGAACAATCAAGACTGCAGTATGAAGTGGACATGCGGAAAGAAAGAGAACTATATGACGCAGTTGTAGAGATTCTAGGTGAGAAGGCATCGGAACGCGACATTGCAGCAAAGATGTATGAAATCAACCAAGAAACGCGTGCACGTGATGCTCAAGCAAAGGCATTGGCACCTCCTCCCCCACCCGCACCCGCAGTGGCACCTGCAGTGGCAACGAGACGTTCGAATGAAGACTATGAGGCACGAGTTCGGGAACCTGAACGCAAAAACGCTATACGTCTTAAAGCACTGGAAACTCCATCGCACGTTACAGTGGATACAGTTAAACTTAAAATGGATCAGTCATGGGTAAATTTGTTCGAATACATGTATGACTATTATAGTCATCCCATGGTCGTGTCGGGCGCACTCAATGTAGTCTTTCTAGAAAAGGGCGCAGAGTATGCGGAGATACAGACAAGGTATCTTCAATCTGTTGCCGAGTACATGATGACACGATGCAGATTGGAGTCTGCGCATGGAGACCTCCCGGGACTTGTGCCATCTGAAGGCGGTCGTAGAACTCGGCGTAGACGCAGAAAATTACGTCGCAAGAGTATACGGGGTCGTGCGTTGAAATAATAGAGAAGGACATCTAACGTATCCAATAAATGTCGGTTGTTCCGTCTGCAACTGTCATGGCACAAGTCGCAAAGATTGCAATTGAGTCGGATCGTCCCATCTACCTCGACTACTTTAACGACAGTCATGCCAAGACATGTTGTATCGGTGTGGACGGAGAGAAGAAGTGTCTCATCAAGTCGAACACGGAGTACACGTCTACAATTGCGTCGATGATTCGTCTGAAGGAGGAGAAGGTGTTCATTGTCACGACCGAGAATTCAATTTATGTAGTGTCGTCGGAGATTCCTGTGAAGCGGATTGTAACACCTACAGAAACCGCACAGTAACTACACAATGCCTTTTTTTCCTCCTCATCGGATTTTATATGAACCACTGAACGATCGAGTGACTGGAGATCATTGGAAGAAGGTTGTTCTGGATCACAAACATGAATGTGATTTTGAAAGTGTGGATGCCGCAGAACTCAATTCTGTCGAAGAGTTTTCACCGTGGTTGACTACATGGATGTCGCATACGACTTCGAATGTGCGGATTCGTATTCGTGTCCTTATCATTTGGCACGCACACTTCTTGAGTCCCGCATGTCAACAGGTTTTGAGAAGGTCTCTTGAGAGTAGATCCTTCAAGTGTAGAGTTTGGTTTCATATCGAAGAACCCTCTCTCCAGGCAGCGATTGTCAGTCGATGTATCGTTACGCGATTCGACGTGTATATACACACACCACATGTTCATGGAAAGGTAGATACGTCTCTGTGGGACAATCCAGTTGCATACGAACATCTACTTAAAAGAAACTCGATAGAGAATGAAAATGGATGTGTTCAAGGTACGGAAGACGCGGGAAACGGGAGTTCCGTCCATGGGAACGCTTGACTCAGTGCACCAAGATGTCGTGAAGGGACTGATCGAGTCAAACAGTCAGAGGTCAGAATTAACCACCGAATTGACACGCCTGCGTGCGCAGGTTGAGTCTATTCATGGATCCAACGTATTGGGAGATATTATCACATGCTCTGCGCTCGAAAGGCGTATTCATGAAATTGCTGGAGATTTATCGTATGAAAATCCCCTTACGGATTACTACATCAAGAACATGGACATCTTGACAGAATATTACCAGCGAGGCGGAGAGTCCATGTGTCCTCCGACAAACCCCAAGGAAGCAAATACGTTTCTCAAGTTCTTTGCTACTGCGTCGACGGATGGTGGCGTGTCCCGAAAACGGATCTTTGACGAATATGTCGTTCGCATGAAGTTGAATGGGACACCGGAGGCAATGCAGGTCATGACGGAACACTGCAATTCATGTAATGTTGCCCGGGAAGAAGTGAGTTCAGAGGGTATTCTTGTCTGTCCTTCATGTGGGTCGGAAGAGTATGCGCTCGTGGTCTCTGACTTTCCGTCGTTTCGTGACCCGCCGAAAGAGCGGAACAATTATGCGTACAAGAAGATCAATCACTTGAACGAGATCTTGAATCAGTTCCAGGCAAAGGAATCGACCATGATTCCCGAAGAGGTGATGAACGAGGTTGTGCTCGAAATCCGTAAGCGTCGCATTGGCAATGTTGCCGATATGACGGAGAAAGAGATTCGGGAAATCTTGAAAAAGTTGGGACGGTCAAAGTACTACGAACATTCTGCGCATATATTGAGTCGGTTGAACGGCAATCCTCCACCGACCATCACGTCGGAAATCGAGGAAAAGATTCGGGCAATGTTCCAGGAGATTCAGTCGCCCTTTTTGTTATATTGTCCCAACGACCGCACAAACTTTCTGAGTTACTCGTACATCTTGTACAAGTTCTTCGAATTGCTTGAACTCGACGAGTACAAGGTCTATTTTCCGTTACTCAAATCGCGCGATCGATTGATTGCCCACGACACAATTTGGGAGAAGATCTGCACCTACTTGCGTTGGGAATTCATTCGGAGTGTTTAGATAAATGCCAATTCCGATTGGAAAGTTGGAGGTGGGTCATACGTACGTCGTCAAAATGGGTGAAACAACGGTAATGACTGGAACATTACAAGAGAAATATACCAAGCGCGTCCGCTTCCCGAAAGACCCGCGCTGGTATACGGTACTTGCCGCTCGGATCGTGAATGCTGATCAGGAGGTCGTAGTGGATAATGACAACTATACGTTCGAATTAGCGGCTCCGGACAATACCGCCGGTAACACTCCGGCTGGAACTGGTTTGAATGCAGTACGGGCACTGAGGGCGAGCGCGGCGGCGGCGGCGGACGAAAAGGCGGCGGCTGGACCGGCAGGCAGTGGTCGTCGCAAGACCAAGAAGTCCAAGTACCGCTCTCGGAAAACTCGTCGTCGTCATAGATAATGGCAGCGGCAGCAGGTGCCCCGCCTGTCTTCAAGACATGCGACAAACTCGTCTGCGAAATCACGCGATACGACTGTCGGAGTCAAGATGGAAAGCGCGGTAAAAACTTGAGAGTGAACTTGCTGGCAGACGTAGCGACTGCACAGCAACGTGGCGATCCGCATCCTTTTGATCCACGCGTCCTGCCATGGGAAGATAGGTGTAGTCCAGGTATTGACCGTCACTACGTTGCAAAGTCTCGTCGACTCGGAGATGAAACCATTTGCGGATGGTTGAGTCTGAATGTGATTCGCAAAAAATTGAATGGCGTGGATCGGAAATACGCGTACCTCGACAAGATCAGTACGCGAAGAAAACAGGGTGAGGATGATCCGTACTACGGTGGAGTTGGAAAGTGTCTCCATGACCGACTGGTCGAAGATCTTCGGAAAGAAGGATTTGATTTTATTTACTTGTATCCGATCGATGGTCCGGCAGCAACCGTCTATGCAAGATGGGGATACATTCACCCTGCACACTTTGAAGACACTGTAAAGCAGATGTTCTTCATGCTCAAAACAGCAGAGTTGCCGCAACCGCCTCGAGATTTACTCGAATCCATGCGAGCACCGCACGAAGCAACGCTTCGATCGCAGGCACATGAAATTATAAACGGTCGTTCAATCTTTGGACGAGAAAACGGCGCCCCCGACCCTGAACTCATTGCAATGTTTACAGATGCCCACAGACGGATTGATCCTCAAGCAATTTCAGATGCCATCGATGTAATGGGAGGGTATGAGGCAGACGATCCCTTGTCTATAAAAGAACAACAAGACCTCATGCGAGATGCATTCAATGTAAAGCGCGGTGGTCGTAGGACCCTCCGGGTCCGCAGAGCGAACACACACCGACTGCGATTCCTTCGGAAACACCATCTTCCCGAACACGGGTATTCATTAAAAGAACTTGCCAAGATTTCCAAGGTTCCGCGTCCCATTCTCCAAGAGGTCTACAATCGTGGTATTGGTGCGTATAAAACCAACCCTACATCCGTGCGAATGAAGGGAACATACAAAAAGGGAGTGAGTGCGCCATACAGGATGAAACTGTCTAAAGAGCAGTGGGCAATGGCACGTGTCTATTCTTTTTTAGACAAGAATCCGAAACACGATACGGATTTGCGCTGACCGTAGGACGCCTAATGAGCAAAGCGCTTCATTGTTTGGCACACGCCAGTATCATATGCAAAGGCAGCGCCCTCGAGCAACCATCCGTCATTCAGCATGGATGTCACGAGATTCGACACATGTGTAGGAGTTCCTACGACGAGTCTGTATGTCCACATTTCTTCGTTTTGAGCAGGAGTGTTTAAACTGGATATCTAATAAATGTGGACCTGGGTTCTTTTGCTGTCTGTCATCGTCTTGATTATGGTCGCCTACTCAAAATTCAGTGCCCCGCCCTCCGAAGGATGTAGTTCGTGTGCGAAAAAACAGCGGGGTGAAATACAATGAATACAATTCGCATGACAAAAAAGGCGTATTTGCGCGAACACCATCATTTGTTCAAGGTCTTGTCACACCCTACACGCAAGGCATTGCGGGAACGTGGACTGCGTGGTGGAAAGACGCGGCGTTACGCGAGACGATCCTGAGGGGTCTGACGCGTAACAAACATCTGCTTCATTGCACCGGGACGAAATGACTCCTCCACAACCATGCGAACCACATTCGGATCAAAGTCCTTGCACGAAAAGACATCGAGATACATATCATTTGTCTCTTCACAGAAGTGGGCACAAATGTTGGATGTCTCGATCAACTGTACAAGAGTATATCCCTTCTTGTTACCCGTTCCGAACATGACAATCTGCGGTTTTCCATAGGCAACCATGTCGATCTCCTTGACGAGACGATGCGTAAAGGTTTCAATGTTCTTAGAGCACCTGATCGTATGCGGCGTGCAACGAGCAACATCCAGCATGAGATGATGACCCCAACTCATGTATATAGTATAAGATAATGTCTTGCCTGAAAATGTAATGAAGGCGACCGCAATTCTTCGGGAGAATATCTTCAATGTGGTGGGAAACATCGTATTGATTTCGCTTATATACCTTGTACTTGGAACGCTCGTATCCTACATTGTAAGCATCCTGTCTACAGACTTTACAGAGGACTGGAAGAAGCAGCACCCAGTAATGCAGTTCATCGATATAGGTGCAGAAGTGTCGTTGCTATCAATCCTTGCGTTCTTGTCCTCTTACTTCGTGGACAATGTAGTGCCCTACTTGCCTGTCCACGAGTCATTTGAGGATTATATCGAGTCCTTTGGAGGACGCATGATCTTTATCTATATGATCTTTATCTTCGTGAAGGACCTAGATGAAAAACTGATTTATATGTACACGCATGTACTCGGTGTCAAAATCTCACCGCCGCCTACGACCGCCCCCAAATCCTAACATATTGGTTGCAGGTTTCGGTGTTGATACAAACAATGCATAATACGGGAAATATAAGTAGGGGAAGAAAAAGTCGAGTACACCCCATCCGACACTTCCAAACGTATCATAACTCAGTTTGGCAGCACCCCAGTGAAACAGAACTAACCATACAATGAACAGAAGGATATACACAATCATCATGAGCGGAGACACGTCACCTAACAGCGCAGTGTATGCCGGAAGCGCAACTGTTCCGGTTGCACCTGTGGCAGACGCCTTTGCCGTACTTTCTGTCGGTCCAGTCGGACCTGCAGGTGTTCCGGTTGATGCCGAAGTCGACGCAACTGTACTTGTTGTAGACGGTGTAACACCGCTCATTTATGAATCGGTGCGAAAATCTATTGGTATTCATTTCACACCAAAGAATAAAATGACAACTGAACTCGTTTCTGTGCCTGACGTGATTGTAGATACATCGAGTCTTTTTGCAGGATTCGACCCGAAGAACCCCGTCCCCACAATCCTTGCCGTGTACTCCCACTTCCAGACTCTGCCAGGAATGTCGGAGACGGATCGTCTAACTCTTTTGCAGGGTGTTTTATCTCACCTTGTTGACGGATCGAAACTTGACGACGCCGAGAAGGTCCAGGCAAAGACACTTGTGTCTACGCTTGTACCGCACATTGTAGACGCTGCCCAACACGTTGTCTCTGGAAAGGTTCTTTTAAAGAAGATCGAGGACGCTGCCCCGAAAGTCGAGGCGCTTGTTGCCGAGGTTCTACCGTCGAAGTGGTGTGTTTCTTTTGCAAAGAGTAAGTAATGTCTAGTGTAGGAATCCAGGGAAATGTTGGACCCGCAGGTCCACCGGGTGAAATTGGTCCGCAAGGACCCACAGGCACAACTGGACCTTTTGGACCTGTCGGACGGATCGGCGACAGGGGATTTACGGGCATAACAGGTCCGACTGGATCGACCGGAAGCACGGGATCGACGGGACCGGTTGGCACAGGACCAACGGGTACGACGGGAAGTACAGGTGTAACAGGATCTACCGGACCCACGGGTAGAACTGGACCGACTGGCGCAGGTGCATCTGGACCTACGGGTACAACCGGAAGCACCGGATCGACCGGACCGGTCGGCACAGGACCCACCGGAACCACAGGACCTACGGGACCGACCGGATCAACAGGCGCAACTGGACCAGTTGGCACAGGACCCACCGGAACCACCGGACCTACGGGACCGACCGGAAGCATTGGACCTACTGGAGTTGGATCCACTGGATCAACTGGATCAACTGGAAACACAGGACCTCTTGGAACTGGATCCACCGGACCTACTGGATCCACTGGATCAACTGGAAACACGGGACCTCTTGGAACTGGATCCACTGGAACTACTGGACCGACAGGAACGACAGGATCGACAGGACCCACCGGTGCAACAGGTCCGATTGGCACTGGACCTACTGGCGCGACTGGACCTACGGGGTCTACTGGTGGTACGGGACCCACGGGACCTCTTGGAACTGGACCTACTGGAGTTGGATCAACCGGAAGCACTGGACCAACTGGAAACACGGGACCTCTTGGAACTGGACCTACTGGAGTTGGATCAACCGGAAGCACTGGACCAACTGGAAACACGGGACCTCTTGGAACTGGACCTACTGGAGTTGGATTAACCGGAAGCACTGGACCAACTGGAAACACGGGACCTCTTGGAACTGGACCTACTGGATCCACCGGACCCACTGGATCTACAGGATCAACTGGAAACACTGGACCGATTGGAACTGGACCGACGGGTACAACAGGGTCGACAGGACCTACTGGGTCTACTGGGTCTACGGGACCTATCGGTAGAACTGGATCGACGGGATCGACGGGATCCACGGGACCGATTGGAACTGGACCTACCGGACCCACTGGATCTACGGGCACCACTGGATCTACGGGATCCACGGGACCGATTGGAACTGGACCTACCGGACCCACTGGATCTACGGGACCGACTGGGTCAGCGGGCGGTACTGGACCGACTGGAACAACTGGACCGATCGGAACGGGTCCCACGGGACCGACCGGAACCACAGGTAGAACTGGACCCACTGGACCCACGGGTGTAGGATCGACCGGACCCACTGGAACGATGGGACCCACTGGAACGACGGGACCCACCGGTGCTGGAGGTGCCGCTGGTGCCGCTGGTTCTAATGGTTCTAATGGTACTAATGGTGCTAATGGTGCTAATGGTGCTAATGGTGCTAATGGTGATACCGGACCTACTGGGTGTACAGGATCTTTCAATACAAATGTAACTGAGAATTTCATGGTGGCGCTGGGAGTTGGAACTACTCCAATCGCGTACTCAACAGATGGTCTAACGTGGAGCACAGTATCCAGCAATCCATTTGGAGGTATTACGAATTATGGACAAGGTGTTGCATGGAATGGTACGGTATGGGTAGCAGTCGGGGGTGGAACTAATAATACTCCAATCGTATATTCATCCGATGGTATAACGTGGAGCACAGTATCTAGCAACCCGTTCGGAGGTACCAATGATGGAAATGGTGTTGCATGGAATGGTACACGGTGGGTAGCAACTGGAAACGGAGGCAGCGGTACTCCAATCGCATATTCATCGGATGGTCTAACGTGGAGTACGGTATCCAGCAATCCATTTGGAGGTACGAATAATGGATCTAGTGTTGCATGGAATGGTACACGGTGGGTAGCAGTCGGGACTGGATCTAGCAATACTCCAATCGCATATTCATCGGATGGTCTAACATGGAGCACAGTATCTAGCAATCCATTTGGAGGTACGAATAGTGGATGGGGTGTTGCATGGAATGGTACACGGTGGGTAGCAACTGGAAACGGAGGCAGCAATACTCCAATCGCGTACTCATCGGATGGTATAACATGGAGCACAGTGTCTAGCAATCCATTTGGAGGTACGAATAATGGAGTGGGTGTTGCATGGAATGGTACACGGTGGGTAGCAGTCGGGGGTGCAAGCGGCGGTACTTCAATCGCATATTCATCGGATGGTATAACATGGAGCACAGTGTCTAGCAATCCATTTGGAGGTACGGGAGTTCGTGTTGCATGGAATGGTACACGGTGGGTAGCAACCGGGAATGGAACTACTCCAATCGCGTACTCATCGGATGGTATAACATGGAGCACAGTATCTAGCAATCCGTTTGTAGATAATCCTATCGGCCTTGGAATTGCATCTAGAGTTATTCTACCTTATGTGGGGCATGGATTCACATCAATTTCCGGTTCCAGGACAACAACGAGTGTACTTACTGCTGGAATAACCGATATAGTTGGACAATCTGCATTACAGTTCGATGGGTCATACATGTACACCCCTTCTATGATTGTCAATGGAACAAGTGTTACTGCGGTAAGTTGGACACAGCAGACTGGATCAGGAAGTCGAACCTGGACCCCGATTGCATCATCTGCTGATGGAACAAAACTTGTTGCAGGTGTGCAAACTGCTGGGTATCTTTACACAAGTTCAGACTCTGGAGTTACATGGGTGCAACGCGCTACATCTCAAAATTGGTACGGAATCACATCGTCTGCCGATGGAACAAAACTTGCCGCAATTGTTCGAGGTGGATATATTTACGGAAGTTCAGACTCTGGAGTTACATGGGTTCAGAGGACATTTGATGCGACTCGACTCTGGTTTGAAATCACATCGTCTGCCGATGGAACAAAACTTGCTGTAGTCGCGCAAAATGGGTATATTTACACAAGTTCAGACTCTGGATTTACATGGATACAGCGTGCTACGTCTCAAAATTGGTTGGGAATCACATCGTCTGCCGATGGAACAAAACTTGCCGCAGTTGTGGGCACTGGGTATATTTACACAAGTTCAGACTCTGGAGTTACATGGGTTCAGAGGACATTTGATGCGACTCGACTCTGGTTGGGAATCACATCGTCTGCCGATGGAACAAAACTTGCCGCAGTCGTGAACGGTGGATATATTTACACAAGTTCAGAATCTGGAGTTACATGGGTGCAACGCGCTACATCTCAAAATTGGTGGAGAATCACATCGTCTGCCGATGGAACAAAACTTGCCGTAACTGTGCACCCTGCTGGGTATCTTTACACAAGTTCAGACTCTGGAGTTACATGGGTGCAACGCGCTACACCTCAAGATTGGTACGGAATCGCATCATCTGCCGATGGAACAAAACTTGCCGCAGTTGTGAACGGTGGATATATTTACACTGGAGGGTACACTCCAACAAACGCATCATTGCTTGTGGGTGGAAACATATATGCAGGTGGTTCGATCACGGCAGGCGGTGATATCACTGCATTTTCCGATGTGCGGTTGAAGACGAACATTGAGACCATTGACAGTGCGCTTGGGAAAATCTCCATGTTGCGCGGCGTCTATTATGACAGAGTTGATATGTCGGGACGCAGAGTCGGATTGATTGCCCAAGAGGTTGAAGACATCGTACCCGAAGTTGTGCAGACGGGTACGGATCGTGAGCAGACAAAGAGCATTGCGTACGGCAACTTGGTAGGGTTGCTAATTGAAGGCATCAAGGTATTGGACAAGCGCTGTTCCGATCTCGAAAAAAGATGGGAGGACAAGTAAATGACAGTCCCAACCTCAAATATCACCATGACAAATTTGAATACTGTCTTTGCAAAGGGGTTTTCCTTATCAGCATACTACGGAACCACGTTTACATCTGGTGGACCTGCGCCATCGTCTGGTCCAATCAGTTACAGCGTGTTTGCCGGAAAAAGTTCTGTCTTCAATCCAGCGTCATTGTCTGCTCCACTCATCACATGGTTCAAGGGTGATTCTGGGTTAACAACGTCATCGTGGACGAACAATGGAACAAACGGTGGATCGGCAACGTTCGCAGGAACCGGATTATCCATTGTCACTGTAAATGGAAAGAACGCAATTCGCCTCATCAATACGAACTATCCAAATGCTCCCTCCTGTTATGGGTCGTATCTTCAATCGTTTTCAACTCAAGCTCGTGCGTTTTTTATCGTCATGCGACTGAATGTGCAACCAACACAATCACCAATTTTGTTAATTGCACAGACAAATACCGGTTATAGTTTGAACATGTATGGTAGTCCTGGGGCATATGAGATGAGTCTCAACAATAATAACGGTGGTACTAATAAAATAATCAGTACACAAGATGACACGATTAGCGCACTGTCGGTCAAGGTATATACTGTAGTCAATTCTGCGACATCATCGGCAAATAATCAGGTCTATGTGAATGGTACTTCACATACGATACAATCTAGTTATAACAACGTCGCTTCGGGGTACGCTACAGGTACAAACACAACTGTATATACTTGGATTGGATCCGATAATATAGGTGCAGGTATGACCATTCAGGACTGTACAATCTGCGAAATCCTCTGTTATAGTGGAGAAGTAAGCGCAATCGACGCATCGAATGTAAATACCTATCTAATAAATAGATGGGGTGTAGTCAGCATCACTGCGTCGTTTGAACCTGCAATCGCAAGTGGGCGTACATTCTATATATTCACAGCAAACGGGACGTTCACGATTGCGACCGGTGGGTCTAAAACTGTTGAAATCATGGCAATTGGTGGCGGTGGCGGTGGAGGTATTCAGTCAGGCGGCGGTGGTGGCGCAGGTAACATGATCGTAGCAACGGGTACATTGACAGCAGGAACGTATTCAATCACTATCGGATCAGGAGGTGCAGGTGGAACGGTTAGTGCACAAACTGGATATCAAGGAGGGTCTAGCACATTCAGTTCAATTCTTACTGCACTCGGTGGTGGTGGCGGCGGAACGTATAGCATTGGTGGCGGAAAGAACGGTGGTTGCGGTGGTGGCGGATCCGAACTTGGACAAACAGCAGGAGGTTCGGGTGTTCAGGGAACTGTGAGTGGGGTATTGACTGCTACACAGAATCTAGCAACCAATGGCGGTGAAGGATACAACAATGGGTCAAGCGGAGGTGCGGGTGGTGGTGGCACATCAGCACATGGAGTAAATCAAACCCCCAGTACAAGTGCGGGTACAGCGGGCGGAGCAGGAACCTTATATTATGGAACGTATTACGGCGGTGGCGGTGGCGGGACGCAGGGCGGCATCTACTGGGGTGCGCCATACAATGGTGGTGCGGGTGGTCTTGGTGGAGGAGGCACGGGTTCAACGGTTGGTTCGTCGGGAACATCATTAGTGCGGGGAACTGCGGGAACATCAAACACGGGCGGTGGAGGTGGTGGTTCGACGGGCATTGCTGGTGATGAGACAGGATTGCCCGGTGGTACGGGTATTGTGATTATTTCGTATGCCAATTAATCCAGGTAGAATAACAAGATGTCTCTTTCAAAATATGTCCCGGGCGTGGGACTTGTATCCTGTGCACCTAGCATTCTCGAAGGACCACCTGGTCTTCCAGGAACGACAGGACCTACAGGACCTACAGGATCGACTGGACCGACGGGACCGCAGGGTCGCGATGGGTCCGTTATCAATCCCGGACCAACCGGCACGACAGGACCGACTGGAACTACGGGTACGACGGGACCCACTGGATTCGGACCCACTGGAAATACGGGACCCACCGGTGTGACTGGATCTACATGCACCGGTCCAACCGGTCCGGCAGGATCCGTGACAAATACTGGACCCACAGGCGCGACGGGTGCAACAGGTGCCACTGGAAATACAGGACCGACAGGAACTACAGGACCCACAGGACTCACTGGAAGTACAGGACCGACGGGTGTTGCCAGTCAAATAACAGGTCCCACGGGACCGACAGGACCCACTGGAAATCGTGGACAGCAGGGTCCTCCGGGCGCAATGGGTGACTTGGGTCCGACAGGTCCGACGGGATATACTGGAACTACAGGCGTATTCGGTCCTACCGGGCGAACAGGTACGACGGGTCCAACTGGGTTCACGGGACGAACGGGTGGAACGGGTATGACAGGTCCGACGGGTCCGACGGGTCCATTTGGAACAGGACCTACAGGTCCGACGGGACCAACCGGCACAACTGGACCCACTGGACCGACAGGAGATACAGGACCTACGGGACCCACTGGACCCGTAGTAACCCCTGGATCCGTTAACCTCGTGTGTACGACGGCGGCGACGGGACCGTCTACGCTCTATACGATCTCTGCAGATACAGGTATCGTTGCGCCTGTACTCTGGATGTCGGGTATATTTCCAAATCCGGCAAGTCTTGCAAACTTATCGAACATGTCAAACAATGTTGCACTGTATTCCTTTTCCTTTACGCGTCCATACACAACTTGGTTCGCAAATGTTACCCTGGCACAGCAACCGGATCTGCCCTACACGTTAGTGGTAAACTATTACTATCCATCTTAAATAGTAATGGATCCGTTCTCGTATATCGGGACAAGTCAATCGCACCGACGTATTCCTCCAAATGTTTGGGTTGTAACCGGTCCAACGGGCAGTACTGGATATACCGGAACAAAGGGTTCAACCGGGAAGATTGGATCTGTCGGACCTGATGGAGCGTCGTATTACACGGGCGCGACGGGAACCACCGGTCCAACTGGATCAACCGGAGGTAGAGGACCGACAGGCACAAGCGGACCCACTGGCAGAACCGGACCAACCGGCACAACTGGACCGCTTGGAAAAACTGGACCTACAGGCACGACGGGACCGACTGGAAATACCGGACCCACTGGACCCACCGGGCAGTATGGACCCTATACTGGATCTACAGGTAGAACAGGATCGACTGGACGTACGGGACCTACGGGACCGACTGGATTCACTGGGTATACAGGTGCCACAGGACCCACGGGTGTAGGTGGATCGATTGGAAAAGTAGGACCTGCAGGAACCGCCGGAGTTGAAAAGGGTATCGTCGGATACACTGGACCGACTGGATCCACTGGATCGACTGGACAAACTGGAGGCACTGGACGCACTGGACCAGTAGGTCTACGCGGACCACTTGGAACCACCGGACCTACGGGACCCACTGGGTATACGGGCACAACGGGACCGTATAATACAGTAGATAGAACAGGACCCACCGGTCCAACCGGAACAGACGGACCGATCGGACAGATCGAGGCACCTACCGGTGTGACGGGTCACTACGGGTATTCAATGTATCCCATCGATTCGAACACAAATAGGTATACAACGTCCGTTACTATACCGAGTTTCTATTTTTCTGAATTGGGAACGTCTGCGTATTACGTAGGATCTCCCAATCCCCTCTTAGGAGGTTTCGGAGCTCATTACTGGGTTCAGTCTGTCGACAATACGACAACTCCTCCTCGAGCAAGTTCGATCGTTGCATTTGCAGTTTTAAGCACTACGCCGGCAGTATTTGATGTCAAGGTTATCTTGCGAATACCAAGCGATGCTGGCGGTGCATCGTCGGTGGTTACGCTCGGAACAATGCCGTATTTCATCAGTGGATAAAGTGTAGGTACCAAACAATGGACCAAGCACTAAAAGTTCAGCAGGAATGGGGAAAGGCAGTTCAAGATTTGAAGGACAGTGAGAAAGTCTATGGATTGACGCCATACAAAACTGAATCCCTTGCTCGCACGATCTTGTCGTTTGTGCGCTACACTCGTGTGCGCCAACCTGTCCTTTTCAAACAACGACGCGGTGAGGAATATGAGCACTTTGTAGACGACCTCAAGAGACAGTATGATGGAGACAGCGTCCTTCGTGCTCTTGAGAACGACGCAGTGTGGACTACAACGTTCACTCTTGCGCGCCGCCGGTAAAAACGAATCATCTACACTTAAGGATAACAGAAGGTAAAATGGGCGATACTCTTGTCGGTGTTCAGTTTGGAATTGCAAACCCTGACGACATCCTGAAGAACAGCGTTGTCGAGGTCACAACCGACAAGACATACCAATCGAGTCAAGCAGTTGCAAATGGTGTCTTCGATAGTCGCTTTGGTGTAATTGAGAATGGAAAGATCTGCCCCACGTGCAAGCAGTCCAACCAGCACTGTCCTGGTCACTTTGGACACATCCGGTTGGCACGTCCCGTCTACCTCTACCAATTCTTCGATGCAGCAGAGAAGTTGGCAAATGTCATTTGCTTGACGTGCTCGAAACTCTTGGTGCCCGACGCTGCCCTTGAGTCGATCACATCCACCGGAATGACGCGCTTCAAGGATGTGCGTGACCTTATGCCCGCTGGACCCAAGAGACCCCAGGCATGCGAGCACTGCAAGAGCGCCACGTTCAAGAAGGTTGCCAAGGTTGTAGGTCGTGCAGCGACTCTTGAGGGACAGGCGTGGGATCGCCAGGGTGTTCCGCCCGAGACACCGCTTCCCCTGCAGATTGAGTTGGTTCTTCGTGCCTTTCGTCGCATCACCGACCAGGACTGTTCACGCCTTGGATTCAACCCCAAGTACGCTCGTCCGGAGTGGATGATCTGCACTGTGCTCGCCGTCCCGCCTCTCACCGTCCGTCCCTCGGTCGTGATGGACGACAACCAGCGAATGGAGGATGACTTGACGCACAAGTTAATTGACATTCTCCGCAATAACCAACGACTCCGCGATCGCATCGACAAGGGCGATTCAGTGGAAATGATTGACAAGTGTACTGCCGTCCTGCAGTATGATGTGGCAACCTATGTGGACAATGACATCAAGGGAATGGCACCTGCTGCTCAGCGGTCGGGTCGTCCTCTGCGGACCCTGAAGTCTCGTTTTGGCGCAAAGACAGGTCGTGTGCGTGGAAACCTGATGGGGAAGCGCGTTGACTTCAGTGCCCGGTCTGTCATTACACCGGATGCCAACATTGATCTGGACGAACTCGGTGTGCCGCAGGAGATTGCCATCAATCTGACCTTTCCCGAGATTGTGTCCATCTACAATCGCGACCGTCTCATTGCCGCAGTGGCAAATGGACCCGATACGCATCCTGGTGCAAAGACGGTGTTTCTCAAGCAGGACAACCGCACGGTCAGTCTTCGCTATGTCGCATCGGACACGATCAATCTGCGTGAGGGCGATATTGTGCACCGGCACTTGATTGACGGAGACATTGTGCTCTTTAACCGTCAACCGTCCCTGCACAAGGCATCCATGATGGCACATCGTGTCATTGTTCTGCCGTACTCGACCTTTCGACTGAACGTATCTGCGACTCGCCCGTACAATGCAGATTTTGACGGCGACGAGATGAACATGCACGTGCCTCAGTCGATTGCTGCGGCAACTGAGTTGCGATACCTGGCATCTGTCCTGCGCAACATCATCAGTCCCCGCACGAACTCGCCGATCATTCAGTTGTTCCAGGACACGATGACCGGCATCTACCGCATGTCCCATCCGTCCGTGGAGATTCCCGAAACCCTGGTCATGAACATGCTGTCCAAGATCAAGCGTCCAGTTGTCCGCAAGAACCGGGCATGGACCGGTGCCGAGGTGATTTCGTATGCATTTCCCCTGATGAACTTCAAGGGCGGCATCACGCTCGAGAATGGTGTCTTAACAAACGGAATTATCAACAAGGCGTCACTCGGATCGGCAAGCAAGGGTCTTATCCACGTGGTCTACAATACATTCGGTCCGGAGCGCACCGGACAACTCATCAACGACATCCAGGCAATTGTCACGCAGTTCAACTTGTACAAGGGATTCTCGGTGGGCGCATCGGACCTTATTGCCAATGCAGAGACAAATGTATTCGTAAACACCAAGATCGACGCTGCACGACAGAAGGTTGCCGAGATCTTGTCGGATGTCCACTCGGGAAATTTCGAGAATATTTCGAGCATGTCCGATGGCGACGACTTGGAGGACAAGATCTCCAGTGCCCTGAAAGAGGTTGCGGCACAAATCAACGAGCAGGTTCTAAAGTCTCTTTCGTCCGAGAACCGTATCGTGCAGATGGTCAAGTCCGGGTCGAAGGGCAGTGAGCAGAACATTACACAGATGGTTGCGCTTCTCGGACAGCAGTTGATTGAGGGTCGGCGTGTTCAGTACACGCTGCAGGACCGCACACTGCCGCACTTTGCCTGTTATGACGACGGAATCGAGTCTCGTGGATTCGTCCAGAACTCCTTCGTCTCCGGTCTTCAACCGGCAGAGTTCTTCTATCACGCACAGGCAGGTCGTGAGGGACTGATCGATACTGCAGTGAAGACGTCCGACACGGGATACATTCAGCGTCGTCTCATGAAGATCATGGAGGACCAGCACGTGGACTACAGCGGGAGTGTTCGCAATGTGACAGACTCCATCATCCAGTTCACGTATGGCGAGGATGGCGTGGACACGGTATGTATCGAGTCGCAGTCGTGCGATCTCGGGTTAATGACCATGGAGGCAGTGTACCGCACATTTGCGCTGAGTGCCGCAGACGTCAACCCGTTCTTGAAGGAGGCAGTCACGGAGTGTCCGGATATGGTCGATGAGATCCTGCACGATCGCGACCTTCTTGTGCAGAATGTGTTCCGGTACCGCAAGATGGATACGCTGCAGGCGCCTGTAAACATTCGTCGTCTCATTGAGTCTTATGCCAACGCCTATGCCACCAAGACAGACCTGACGCCGCAGCACGTCGTCGAGGGCATCAACGGATTTGTGACGCGGCATCCGAAGAACCTGGTGTTCCATGCGCTTCTTCGCTACAACCTTGCGCCCAAGATGTCAATCCTCATCCACCGCTTCACGGAGGAGTTGTTTGATGAACTTATGCGAGACATTGAGTTTCGATATGTCAAGGCGCAGTGCCATGCGGGCGAGATGGTGGGTCCCCTGGCGGCACAGTCCATCGGTGAACCCACGACGCAGCTTACGCTAAACTCAATCTCGCACGATGAGCACGTCTGGGTGAAGAACGGAGTGTTAATCAAGACGGTCAAGATCGGTGACTTCATCCAGGAGTGGGTCGCAAAGTCTGAGCGCATCGAGTCGCATCCCAACCAGACGACACTTGCGTACATGCCTGCAGGATGGGAGACGCTTTCCGTGGACGAGAAGGGCAGGATTGAGTGGCGAACCCTCGAGGCAGTGACGCAGCACCCTCCGATCAACGAGGACGGATCGAACACGCTCGTAAAGATTCATACCAAGGGCGGGCGCACAGTGCTCGCAACCAAGGCAAAGTCGTTCCTAACCAAGGGACCTGATGGAACACTCGTACCGACGCGAGGCGACGAACTCACGATTGGATGCCACGTTCCTCTCATGGCAGACATGCCACAGACAGACACATGCGACACCGTGAATGTATTTGACTGGATCGAGGTCGGGTACAAGGACCGCCTTCCTGCAACAATTGTACTGGACGAGGTCTTTGGGCGATTCGTGGGCGCTTACATCGCAGAGGGGATGGCAAACGATCACGTGGTAAGTATCAGCAATAACGACGAGACATTTCGCACAAAGGCACTCGAGTGGATCGATCAGTTGGGATTCCACTACAAGACGACTGTTCAACAGAACAAGATCAAGGAAGGGTGGACGTCGACTGACACTGTGATTCACTGCTCTCAACTTGCACGGTTCATGACTGCAACATGTGGACGCGGATCTGCAAACAAGCAGATTCCTTCCTTCGCATACTCTGCACCTGACGCATTCGTAACCGGACTCCTCTCTGCATACTTGTCTGGTGACGGTACCGTAGGTGTGGGCGGGCGCAGGTCTATCAACTTCACTAGCATTAGCGAGAAACTCATTGATGGTGTGAATGCTCTTCTCGCTCGCATTGGCGTACATGCGCGCAAGTCTCGAGAGATGACACACAAGACAAGTCCATTCAAGACGCATTCATTCTGGTTCTCTCGTATCCCGATCAATGAGTGCATCACGCTTCGGTCAAGGATGTCCTTCATTGTTCCTGATAAGCAGGTGCGGTTCGACGCAATCCTGCCCACAGAAATCAAGTGCACTCGTTCCGACTTTACACGTGTGAACAACATCATCTGGGATACGATCGTGTCCATCGAAGAGCAGGCGTGTCCGACACCGTTCGTCTACGACTTTACAGTGGAGGGAACGCGGAACTTTGTACATGCAAACGGTCTGTGTCTCCGCGACACGTTTCACAGTGCCGGTACGGTCAAGGCGAATGCAACATCCGGTGTGCCGCGTATCGAGGAGTTGCTGTCCGCATCTCAGAATCCCAAGCGTCCGGGAAACACCGCATACCTTGCCGGCACTGCCTCGCAGAACGATGCAATTGAGTTGAAGAAGAAGGTCCAGCGTACGACTGTGCGGGACATTACGCGCTCGTTCCGGATCTACTATGATCCGTACCCGCTGTCTGCCTCCACAAGCGTGAACGAGGACCGCGAGTTGCTTACTACATATGAGCAGTTCCGGGAGGGTGATGAGTGTACGTCTCCGTGGATCGTACGCATCGAGTTAAACGAGGCAGACATGGTGAGTCGAACCATCATGGACATTACGGAGATTTCTGCAAAACTGCACGCGAATAGTAGTTTGAAGATGGTCAAGTGTATTTCGGGAAGTGCAGGTGGCAAGTTGGTGATGCGCTTGTCCTTCGACAAGGGAAGTATCAAGAACCCTACGCAACTTCGGTTCCTCGAAGAGAAGATCCTGGACACGGTCTTGACTGGAATTGATAACATTGGACGTGTTCACATCCGCACCGTCAAGAGTGAACTGACCTACGATTCGGTGATTGCCGGATATGTCTGCAAGGAGCAGTATGTGCTTGATCTCGAGGGCACAAACCTGCACGATCTCATGGTGTTTCCAGGCATTGATGGCACGCGTGTCTTGTCCAACGACATTCACGAAATCAACAAGGTCTTTGGCATCGAGGCAGCGAGACTTGCAATCTACGAAGAGATCAACGAGGTCTTTGCCACTGAAAAGGTGAATTACCATCATCTGAGCGTACTGGTTGACAGCATGACCGTGAGTGGACGTATCGTGCCTGTCAATCGCTTCGGAATGAACAAGAACGAGACGGGTGTCCTTGCCAAGTCGAGTTTCGAGGAGACTTCGCGCATCATGTTCAATGCGGCGCTTGGTGCTGAGTACGATCCGATGAGGGGTGTCTCCGCGAACATCATGTTCGGACAGAAACCGCCGTGCGGAACTGGGTTTGTGGATATCTTGGTGGATGAGACGAATCTACCGGAAGGACCGGAGACGTTTGAGGACGAAGGTGGGGTCTTGACAGAGGTCAACCGCGAACTCGGCGGCGCACCCGACTCCGAATGCCGGATCGAGGATATCTTGATGCCTTGGTGATCCTGCGAGTACGTCTACGCCGACCACCTGTAATCAGTGCTCCAGGTATAGTCTCGGCAACCGCTGTATCCGGAGTTGACATGAACATTTCAGGACCATGAGCGCCGAACACTACGAGGAGTAGTGCATCATATGTATTTTCGCGAACATGAACCTTTTTATATATATACAGAACATCAACGCCAAGTTGAAGTTCGCGATAAAACTTATAGTCTGTATCTCCCCACTGACTTGTATCGGGTGTACTCCCTATCGGAGGTAATGGAACGGCAGATCTGAGATATGCAGGTATCGCGACAGTACCCTTGACTATACCAAAGAGTGTACGCATCGTAATTTTGGGACCGGGTATACCGTAATGCTCACGAGCAAAGTCGATACCCTCGATCAGATCATGTAATTTTTGTTCCATCGTACCATCTAGTAGAGGACTTTCCTTCCTTTCCCCTTTTACAGATCGGAGTAATTGAGCACCCAGATCGCCGGCCGCAGCAAGACGCGCTATGCTGCCCGGAGGGACCATTCGGTCTCCCGCCGGGTTTCTGGGATAACGGTAGCGCTCTTCGGGACCCATTTGTGCCGCAGGTCCCGCTCCGCGAGGATCCCCGGCAGGCAGAGGAAATGGATGCTCACCACCTGCACCTGCACCTGCCGCTGCCGGTCCCGCTAAATACGCTGCCGCTGCCGGTAACACACCCGCACCAGGCGGGGACGGACTCAATCCGAGAGAACCATGTGACATTACTTCTCTCTGCGAATTAAAGTTCCGATCCCTTCAAGATGTGCGCAAACATAAAGAGCGTTGCAACAAGTGCACCTATACCAAATCCAATCACGCACATATCGACTGTCGTCAACTCCTGTTTAACGGATTCATCCAGATCGTCAAGCGATGTCATTTCCTTCTTTTTACTCCTCATCTGTAAACAATGGCAGCGGTAAACCTGACGCACCCCGAACTTGCTGAACTCAGCAATCCGGTGTTACCGGCAGCATCAGAGGATGCCCTCAAATCTATGCGAAATGAATTATGTGCTGTCTCTGGGTCTTTTTCCCTTCAGAGTCATCAAAAGTTCTTAAGGAGAGTCTTTTCTCCAGATTCCCCGTGTCGTAGTCTTTTAATGGTCCACGGAACCGGTGTCGGCAAATCCTGTTCTGCGATTCAAATTGCCGAAGAGTACATTCTGAGACCCGAATATCAAGAAAAGAAAGTCTTGGTCGTCTCCAACCCCGCCGTCCAAGCAAACTTCTATACGGAAATCTTCGACATGAACCGTATAAAAATAGACGAAAAGAGCGGGATCTTTACGTCGTCCCAGTGCACGGGTCGCAGGTATCTCGATACGTTGCTGCGCGCAGAGTCGGAACCGTCTCATTGGAAAGACCCTATAGTGCGTGAGCGACTTGGAAAAATGGCAGACAAGTTGATTGACGAATTTTACGAGTTTAGCGGATACATTACGTTCGGAGAACTCTTGAACAAGAACGCAGATGACGATGACTGGATCAGCAGGACATTTGATAATCGGTTACTTCTTATTGACGAGGCACACAATGTGCGCAGAGGCGTAGGTGCAATCGGTCAGAAGGGAAAGACAATCAGTACCGGTCTGGAAGTCCTCGTAAAAAAGGCAAAGGGTCTTGTTCTTGTCATGATGACGGCAACACCTATGTTTGACACCTTTGAAGAAATCGTGTATTACATGAATCTGTTTGGATGGAACGACAAGACACTTGACCCAAACACCGAAATTCTTGTCTCTGACATTTTTGAACCTGATGGAACGGTCAAGGTTGCGGCAGAAGAACGGTTCCGCACATGGGTGCAGACCTATGTCTCCTATGTAAAGGGTGAAAATCCATTCACATTTCCGTTTCGGTTGCCTGCGCCCGTATTGGCACCCGATGATCGCACACTCGATTTTCTTGGACGCAATATTGCCGATACAGACCGGTTAAAGTTCTTGAAATTGGTTTCAAGTGTTCCGCAAGGGGAACAACTCAAGATCCTAAACGGATCCAGACTTGACGATGCGGCGCAAGAAGAAACGTCTCGTCAAGCACTTATCTCGCCTACCCTTTCCGTTCTTCCAGGAAACAAGGCATTCTCGGAGTTGTTTTCGAGGGTCGGTGAACAATATGCGTATATCGGGGACCCTTTCTTGACCCCTGAAAAGTTGCCAGGTGTATCTGCAAAATTTGCATCGGTAATCGAATGTATTTCGAGATCGAAAGGAATTGTGATGGTCTATTCCAACTTTGTCGAACGAGGTGCTCGACTCTTTGCCATGGCACTTGAAGAACATGGATACAAACCTGCAAAAGGCGGCGACTTCTTGCTTGCCGGAGAGCGCCCCAAAGGACCGTCGAATGGATCGTACATGATTCTGTCAAGCGAAGTGTCTGCCGCAGACACAAGTGCTCTTTTAACCTTTGTACGCAGTCCAGACAATGCAAATGGTGAACGAGTGCGCGTGATCATTACGACACCCAGAGTATCGGAAGGTGTGAATTTTAAGTATGTCCGACAAATCCATATTCTCGATCCGTGGTGGAACATGTCGCGAATCGAACAAGTGATTGGTCGGGCATTGCGTACATGCAGTCACTCTCTTCTTGATTTTAGTGAACAGAACTGTAGCGTCTACCTGCACGTTGTCCGCACACCCGATCTGCGTGAATGTTTTGATGAATATACATATCGTACGAAAGTCGAAGCAAAGGCGGTAAAGATTGCGCGTGTCCGTGCCCTTCTTGCTGAATCTGCGATGGATTGTCCGTTACAGTCTGGTCTGAACTCCTTGCCCGAAGCGTGGAAAATGCTGGACATTCACCAGGTCCGGTCTGAAAACAACGAAGAGGTTGCCTACAAATTGAGCGGGATGTTAGCACCGACCTTTGCCCCTGAACTTGCCATCTTGCAGTGTCGAGTACATCCGAGCGTTTCAGATCCAGACCACACGCGTCCCTTGTCGACATACCTTGACACGCGGGACGAACTCTTGAACGTTCTTGCAAAGATGTTTGCCGATAAACCAATTTGGACACGCGAAGAGTTGTTCATGAAACTGAAATATCCGAAGGATGTCATTCTGTACACGATTCAAAATGCCATACGAAATGCCTTTAAGTTCAAAGATGCATTTGGACGATCGAGCGTTATCGAATCGAGAGGAGACGTATATGCCCTTGGAAAGGGCACACTTGTTGAACGCACAAGCGAACCGCCTAGTCGCAGAGACCTCAAGATTCCATTTGCCGAACAACGCGAAGCACCTGTGGAAAAGGTTCCGGATATAGAAGAGGTTCGTGCTGCCTATAAGGGATTTCCACCCTCTGCATCACAGTTTTCGCCCGCCGTCCTAAATGGATACATTTTTGATCACGTATTCACTCCCCAAGAGCAACTTGCGTATCTCTTATCGGACAATGACCTTCAATTCAAGGATAGGTACCGTGTTCCTGAAACGGGTATCTTAGTCCTCGGATATGGAAAGTATCACCCGCCCGAAGTGCCCATCGATGAAGATGGCAAAAAAGTGCTGGCATGGACAGAGGCATTAAAGAAAAAGTACAGCGAAAACAAGACGCTCTTTGCCAGCATTCGGGACGGTCTGTTTAGTTTGAGTAAGTTTGAGATTCTTGAAGAGGTGCCCACTCGCAAGGCAGCGACTCGGCGAGACGTCCCTGTCGTCTGCGGTACCGGAGACAATAAGAAACCGGATATACTTGCCCTGGCAAAGTACATTGATAAACGAGGAGTGGGGATACCGCCCGATGTTGCAAAGAAGAATAAATCCGAATGGTGTCAATTCACCGAATTGCTTGTCCGAGAGCAGCAAGAGAGCGCAGACCCGAAGATTGGATGGTACACCCCTGCAGAGATGAATGTAGTTGCCCCGGGTAAAAAATGAAAACTTCAAGTTGAAGTCTAATACAAGGGAATGACGGATCCTTTGTTTGAGCGTCGTAGTTTGGTTCGGAGTGTTCATATCACTGCACCCTATATTCAGCGCAATATCCATGCCAGTCTCTCTGCACAACTCAATACAAAGTATGCAGGCACCTGCACTCCAGAGGGATATCTCCGAAAGGGCAGCATCACGATCGAAGAGTATTCATTGGGTCGAGTGAATTTGGTCAAGGGTGGACTTGACTTTACTGCAGTGAGGTTTCAAGCGGATATCTGTATGCCGCACCCCGGTCAGACATTTCGAGCAAAGGTCGTACTGAAGAGCAAGATTGGTCTTCATGCAGAGGTCTTGCCTATCATGGTCCTTCTTCCACGCGATCTTCACATTGGAAATGAGGCATTTGATGCGATCCGAGAGGACCAAGAGATTGAGTTTGAAGTGGTGGGGTCCAAGTTTCAGCAGGGCAATGACAGCATCGATGTTCTCGGTACGCTGAAGACGACCCTGGACGAGGGTCATGCGCCGGTGCAGATCGAGAGTGTTCCCGAGGCAGGCGCTAGCAATGCTGCTGCAGGTGCGTCAGTCTCAGGTGTTGAGCGGCGTATCACAGTCCCGCTGGACCAGACTCGTCCTTCGAAGAAGAAGGGTGGTAGCATTCTCCCGTTTGTTGCGAGTACCTAATAAACACAGAGGGATACAAATGAAACGTGTGGAAAAGGATGAACTTCGTGAACGCATTGATACCTTAGGGATCCATGAACACTATCAGATTTTTCAAGTGATCAAGAAGTACACAGATGCCTATACAAAAACAAACAGTGGCATTTTTGTTTCGTCAGAATCTCTCTCGGATGAATGTCTTGGTGAGATGACCACACTTGTTGAGTTCTATATTGATCAACGTAGATCGATGGATGCGGAGGACTTCAAGAGAAACGCAATGGCAAAAACGAATAAAACACATCCAAACAAAGAATAAGAGCAAATGGAGTTACCCTCCGATCTTCTAAACTACATCAAGATTGCCAAGAAGGACCCTGTCGTCGAATTCGAATGCAAGATACTTGCCAAGGAGATCCTGACCAAGGATGTTGCAGATCGAATCAGTCGTCGTCTTCATGGAACTCCAAAGGAACAGCACTACGCAGTCTTTTCGTATCCCGATGGACTGCGTGTCAACGTAAAGGGGGTTGAGGCAATCCACCGAGTCTGCACATCTGGTAGTTTCACTGGCATTCCCCTCGATGTTCAGCGCAAGAAGCGTCATCCAAAGGAGGATCTTGAGCTCCAGGACTACAACCTCAAGTTCACTCTGCGTCTCGAAGATGCAGTTCGAAAGGATTTCGGAGGAAACCCGATGGACAAGACAAACTACATTCGCATCTTACATCGTCGTTCGTGGATAACTACAGATGGCATTCTTCAAATTGACTTTTCACAAGTCAAGTCCAAAACAAGAGACACGCGGTCCTTCTCGGACATTCTCCGGCAAACACCTACCTACGAACTTGAACTCGAGTTAGTGGATCGAAGTGTCTCGGAAGACAGGATCTTCCAGAGTTTCCGGAATACCATTCGCACTCTTCTCTGCGCATTTCAGCAAACAAACTTTCTCATCACCAAGACGGATGTACGGCGATACACCGACGAGTTCTCAGGACGCAAGGTTCGGTTTGTGAATCCAGTGACGCTTGAGAGGCGACACATTCGCCCCGACCGCCTCCACTGTGTTCAAAAGGGATACACGGTGACGAACAAGGCAGATGGTGAGCGGTGTATGCTCGTAGTCATGAACGACAAGCGTCTAGTCCTGGTCCGCCCCAAGGGATTGTCTATGCAGTGGACAGGTCTCACGGCAATGACCGATGTGCACAAGGGCGACACGTTTGATGGCGAGTACCTTCCTCACCTGAATCTGTTTTGTATCTTTGACGCATATATCTACCGCGGTCAGGATGTGCGAAAGCATCCATTGATGACAACGGACGAAGATGTCGAGGCACGTCCCACCATGTCTCGTCTGGGGTCTGGACGTTCGTTCGTCAATGACATTTCGACTGACTTTTCGATCAGTCCAGGTGAACCGGGCACTCTTCTCTTTCGCATCGAATCCAAGTTGTTCCTTGCCGGAGACGGAAAGGCAATGGAGACGTCGATTGCCCGTATCTTGGACACAAAGTTCGAGTATGAGACGGACGGACTCATCTTTACTCCTCGCGATTCCGGTGTTGCCCCCGATGTCGACTGTCTGGGAAACACGTGGTTGCGTGTCTACAAGTGGAAACCTGCCGATCAAAACAGTATTGACTTCCTGATTCGCTTCAAACCGGATGTGGGATATGCAAAGAATGGCGAGGCAGTCTTCACCGGAAGTCTGTTTGTTGGTCGGAACCGGAATTCCAGCGTGGTCTACCCCTGCCAGACCATGACACACGAATACACTCCGAAAGTCCTTCCGCCGGACCTGCAGCGTATTGCCGAGCGGGGAAACCGAGCACCGACCCCCTTTCAACCGAGTACGCCGCGTGACCCGAATGCAAATGTGATTTCAATCCCGCTCAACGATGCCAGGGTGCCGGTTGACATTTCCGGACTCCGGGTTGACGACAATACAATTGTCGAGTGCTCGTATGACCTTGAGAACGAGACGTGGAAGATCATGCGCACTCGCTACGACAAGACCGCAGAGTACCGCAACGGCGCACCGCAATTCGGGAATGACAGCACGGTAGCGGAGTCGATCTGGACATCGATTCACGTGCCGGTGTCAGACGAGATGATTCGGACATGTGCGTCAAACCCTCCAGACGATACAGTCGAGGATGAGCAGTATTACCGCACGGACCTCAAGCGATCGGATCGGGCGAACAAGGACGTCTATGCCTTTCACAACAAGATCAAGGGTGAGTTGTTTAGCAAGTGTGTGAGACCTGGAGATACCCTGCTTGAGTTGGCAATGGGGGCAGGTGGTGACCTGCTGAAGTGGAAGAACTCGAAGGCATCCAAGGTGGTGGGGTTCGATCTTGCCAAGAAGAATCTGTACGCTCCCGAAGGTGCGTGCAAGCGATACCTTGATGTCAAGGCAAAGGAACCTACGAATCCTCCACCTCCCGCATTGTTTATCCAGGGTGACATCACGACGAATCTGTTTGAGATTGACGATCCGTATGTACGGATTCTCAATGGAACGGATCCGCCGACAACAAAGTATCTTGAGCAATTTGCAAATCTGACGTCCTTCGACGCGATCTCCTGTCAGTTCGCAGTCCACTATGCATGTGCATCCGACGAGACGTTTGGGGCGTTCTGCAAGAACCTTGCACACTGCAAGGACTTCTTCTTTGGAACCTGCTTGGATGGCGCATCTGTCTACAAACTTCTCTTTGGAAAGACTAACCATGTGTTTCGCGTAGGCGATCAAATTGTCGGAAACTTTGCCAAGCAGTATGCCGATTCCGAGAACTGGCACGAAGACTTTGGACAGTTTATCGAAGTGAGCATTGAGACCTTTGAGAATCCGGTCAAGGAGGCGCTCGTTCCCTTTGAAAAGATGACGAGCATGTTGTCTGAAGTTGGATTTGATCTGGAGTCTACCCACCTGTTCGGAGACTACTACACGTCTCTCCGGTCGCAACTCACATCGCAGCAGCAGGAGTACTCATTTCTCCACCGCAGTTTCGTGTTTCGTCGGCGTGTCAAGGAGGCGGTCCAAGAAGGAAAGTTGCCTGTTGTCGAAGAGGAGGCGAAACCTGTTAAGAAGAAGATCGAGAAACCGCAGGTCGCGCCTCTTGCCGAACAACCTGTCCTCTTTACCGATGCAAACAATTTTCTCTCCAACGAGTTTGTGGCGCCCTTTACGCAAGACGGAATTGCCTTTCCGACTGTGCTGCACTATTATGGATGGAAAAAGGCGACTACCTTTGGAGATGCAGAAACGGCAAGTGCGATTACAACTACAGCGCCAACGAGTATGAAACCACTCAAGACCCTCATTGAAAAATTCGGTACGGCGGATCAGACCGAGTGGATGAAGATCCAAGACGAGGTCATGAAGACGGGTGTGCGTGCCAAGTTCGTGAACCCGGCAAACGAGGCACTTCTGAAGCAGTTGCGGGATACAGGTACACGTCCGCTCTGGTATGCCAATCCTCGCGACAAGTATTGGAGTACTGGAACCTCGCCCGACACGGATGTTGCAAAGAATGGAAAGTGGAAGGGTGCGAACAAGTTGGGCACGATCTTGATGGAGGTGCGTGAGGAACTCAAGGTCTAATTGTACAGACTCCGCCACGACTCGTTGCGTAGAGGAGTCGTATCTTGCAAGATGTGCCGTGCCATATTGACATCAACCGTCAAGGGCAATTTAATTTTTTGATAGAATGGGTATGCCTTTGCAGTCTCCTCATCGGCAATCCGCAGAAGGTTGATGCGTGTCACCAAGGTCTCCACTGCCCGGATAACTGTTCGCACACCTTCTTCCTCTGCTGAATACTCTGAAATGAGAAACTGAATCGCATCGTCTGACAAGGTCAATTGATCGGTCAGATGAATGCGATCCAATACTTGAGGACACACATACTGTGTCAAGATGGACTTCTTTTCGAGGGCACTGTACCCAGAACAACTGATGACCTGCATACGATCGCGCAAGATTGGATGAACCTTGCTCTCGTCATTAAAGGAGAAGACAAAGAGACACTGAGACAAATCAAAGTCCACTCCGGAAAAGTAACGGTCGTGGAAGTGAGAGTTCTGGGTGCGGTCCGTCAAGTGAATGAGCATGCTAGCAATCTCATCTCCGTGCGGTGTTGTCGAAATCTTGTCCAACTCGTCAAAGTATAAAACCGGATTCATGCATCTGGCATTCATGACTGCATCGACAATTCGTCCCCATGTCGATCCTTCGTAGGTGTAGGAGTGTCCTACAAAATTTGCCGAATCGGATGCGCCGCCCAGGGAGAAGAACTCGAACGGACGCTGGAGGACATTTGCCACACCATTCTTTGCAAATGCTGTCTTGCCTACACCCATCGGACCCTTGAGCGCAATCACATTGCCGATCGAGGTTGGACTGGAAATCCACTGGGCAAGGATCTGCATGATCTGCATCTTTGCACCCGTCATGCCGTACACCGCCTTGTCAAGCGTCTTCATGGTGTTCGAAAGAAACTTGGCACAGGGTTCAGCACCGTCCTGCAGTTTCACGGGAAGCGGTACATGCTTTCCAAATGGAATGCGAAGAAATGATTCGACCCAACTGCGCAGTTTGTATCCCTCTCCATCCATCCCGATATCGGACAAGACATCAATTTTCTTAATGACAGATGCCTTGACGGAGTCTGATACATCCAAGTCGAGAACGCGGAACTTGAACGGCACATCGCCGTCGTCGACAAGTCCAGATACGCCCTTCATCTTTTCAGTCAAGACCTTCTTCTTTGCTTTTGACAGCGTATCGAAATAGCGCGACTCATCCTCATTGAGAGCGAGAAGCGCGTCTGATCTAGACTTCCTGGACTGCATATGCTCGAGAAATTCGTCCTCCTCAGACTCAGACTCTGACTCCGAGTCCGACTCTGCATCCATCATAAGTTGCGATTTACCCGAAACGACGGTGTGAATATGAAGTTTCACACTAACTTTCGATCCACGTGGAAGTTGTATGACTGGAACTTCATCCTCGTCCTCCTCGTCATCTTGGTCTTCATCCTCGTCATCCTCCTCATCCGGAACGTAGTCTTCGTCATCTGAAGATTCGTGATCGTTAATGGTCTCGTCGGGTATCCACACAGTTTTGTTTGTACGCCGACGAAGATTGTACCGAGGCGGCATCTTGATGCCTCACAAGGAAAAAAACAGGAACATTTCGTTTTTGTATAGATACTAAACAATGGTAGACACAATCGAAAGTCTTGTAGACGAACTTCAACTCGAAAACAGTACGCGGGATGCGACCGACCCGCTTGTCCGAAAAATGTTGGGTGTCGTTGAAACCTTTCTTAAGAACCACCGGGTCCTTTGTTACGGTGGAACAGCAATCAACAATCTTCTGCCCGAGGAACATCAATTTTACAACCCTGACCAAGACGTTCCCGACTATGATTTTTTTAGCGAGACCCCGCAGCATCACGCAATGATGATTGCCGATCAACTGAATGCCCTCCATATAGAAAATGTTGAAGTGAAACCGGGAATGCATTTGGGTACGTTCAAAGTCTTTTCCGAATTTCATGGCGTCGCAGATGTGACATACCTTGATTCCAAAATATTTGATCGGTTGTGGAAAGACGATATTGCCCTTCACGGGATCCACTATGTTCCTCCCAATTTCTTGCGCATGAACATGTATCTCGAATTGTCCCGCCCGCAAGGAGATGTATCTCGATGGGTAAAGGTGTACAAACGCCTTCAACTGCTTAACAAGCATTATCCTATGACATGTCCTGGGATGTTCACAATATCCAAGGAATTAACAAAGGAGCGAAAACAGGAAGCACTGTCCATTCTCAAGCATCACCCAGTGATCCTGCTAGGATTCTCTGCCACAGAAATTCATTCGAGACAGACACATTGGACAACACCTACCATCTTTCTTGCAGAAAAGGCAACGATCGAGTCACTGACCAAAAACAAGAAGACGACAGTCACGGAAGGAACAGAATTGATTTCTGTGCGGACCGATGTCTTGGGAGACGATGGCGATGTGGTTTTTCGGTTTTACGAGACACAGGCGTGTCACAGTTATCATCTCATGAAAGACCATATTCGTATTGCATCGATCCCGACCTTGTTGCAGTTTTTTTACGCATACATGTACGTCAATGCGACAGAACATGAAATTACCCGTCTATTATGTGTCGCAGATCGCTTGATCGAACTGTCTGAGCACGAAAACAAACGGCACTTTGCCCTCTTGACTCCCAAGGAATGCTTGGGGAAGCAAGAGACATTGTTGGATATGAAGAAGCACCGGTCTGAACTGTATACCAAACTTTCAAAGGACCGCGACTCGCCGGATTTCTTGCAGTACTTTTTCAGTTACAATCCGGCAAATGACAAGACACGGAGACGCAAATTGTTAAAACATATTAAGAGTTCCGAAACGTCATAACAAGTGTGCGGGAATACGGAAGACCGCCGGTAGCACATGCACCGTTACACTCCTTTGCACCTGCCAAGAATTGAGAATAATAGTCATTTCCGTTCGGTGTGCGGTTTGCTAACGCAGTTCCTGTAGGGGAAAAATTGAGATACATGAGTTTGACTCTTTTTTGTGCAGTAAAGTCTGATACATTGCGAAGAGTCATTGAAGTTACACCCGACACGGCAGTACCATTCTGTCCGCCAGAGCTCATTTGACCTTAGATCATATTTAATTGGATACACCGTCCGTATACCACTTAATCCCAAAGTATGTGGGTCCAGACGGATTCGGATACGGGTTAGGAGGCACCTTTGTAACAAGCGTATCAACTTCACCGGATGTCAATGCGCGATTATAATAGGTGAGTCCACTCAACGTACCATCCCATCCATACGACCCATTTCCACCCATGACCACCATTGCATCATTTTGTTTGGGAAGTTGGGTAAGGGTATGGTGCTGACGAGGCACTCCGTTGATCGATACATCCACCGCATACTGATTGACCGTTAAAGCAAGATGGACCCACTTTTGTGCAGGAATATTCTGAATTAAAATGGTCTCGGTTGTGCCGTACGTCGTAATCACAATCAATAAACTATTGGATGTCGAATCGAAATACACGCCCGGACAATCCCCCTTGGTAAAGAGCGGACGCTTGACGCCGTAATTAAATGTGAAATCATTCACCGTGAACCAACACGTATACGTAAACACCGCCCCTTCAGGTTGATTGAAGGATTTCGACAATGCAAGCGTGGACGTGACCTCTGTCTTTCCGGAAAGATTAGGTCCCTGTATGACTATCTTGGTCTTGTCTCCTGTCACATAGGATGTCCACCACCAGTAGAGGACTCCGACAACAAGAACAATCCCCACGATTTGGAACCACTGCATTGTCCTTTACTTAGAAACAAACCCTCTTGCCCCAAGACGCATACCTTGCCGCTTAGGAGGAGCGACAGGATTTGCCATTGCGTACTGGAAGAACTCTGTATGTGTATGCGTTTTTTGGTATTCAAATAACCCAGTTGGGTCGGTTGATCCTCTATAATTGTAAATATAATGAATACGAGACGGATCTGGACGGTACTCGGACCGCAACACATCTAGACGAGACAGCGCAATCGACCACTCGAAATCTTCTCCTCGAGGATATGACTTGAACCGAACAAGTTTGGCAATATCCGTTAGCATGAGATTTAAGTGATTCGGTGTACGCAAAAACTCATTGGGCATCCTTGCCATGAATCCGGTTTTGAACTCGAGACTATGCGTGAAGATAAACGTTCCCATCTGTCCGTGGAGACGCATCACATCCGATTCACTTTCCATGCACTGCCGTACATCCTCAAAATATGCATCGGTGACTTCATCGTCATCGTCTATGAAAGACATATACCTGCCCTGTGCACCCTGCAGCAAACGCTGTCTCTTTTCACCCACTGTTGCGTTTCGATTGTCGTAGTCAATCCGGATTTCAGGGCGTGTCCACGTGACCTTTTCACGGATGCAGGCAAGAAGTGCTTGTAGTTTCGAATCGCGTCCAGGCATTGTCGGAATCAAGATGGACCATTGATAGGGATAGTCTTTTCTAGAGATGTAGGTCCGCATATCTGCCTCCCAGAACGCATTGTTCTTGGTATACAATGTATCCATCTTACCAAACCCGGCAACGGGGTGCTCGTGACGGATAATACAGTGGGGAATGTAGAGTGTCTTGTCCTTTAAAGTCGTCTTGCATAAATCAGTAAGTTCTGTATCGCAATACAGACTTGTGTACGATGGATGGTAAAGATATCCAAATGAATCATACAGTTTACGTCCAAAAATGGTGAGTGTGTTCAAGTTCATACCTTGAAATCCATCATTGATCCATAGAATCCCATCTGTATCCGGAAACGATGCCATCATATGCGATCGAATTGCATTGTCATACCCACGCACCTGCGGAATCATATCGTCGGACACAAGGACAACAATATCCCACTCCCACTCTATATTCATATCTGCATTGCACGCCGCAATCTTGGATGTATTTTGACCTACACAGATCTTCTTGAATGCAAGAGGAGACGCAATGGCGTGTAACTGACCACGAACCGCATCGGACATGGTGGAGTCGTCGTCATCGCATGAGACAACGAGACCTAGGCGCGACGGGTCTGCGGCAAGATTTACATAGACTTGCAAGACTGCCACTGCTTTTTGTGGACGACCCCGGGTCGGATATTTAAGAAGAATCTTCATTATCTTGATCTTTGTAAACAGATAACGCCTCTTTACACGCAAGTTGTTCTGCCTTTTTGCGGGTTGGTGCGCTGCCGTACCCGAGATGCTTTCCCGCTTCATTGCACACTGCAACCTTGATCTCGCCCTTTTTCGGGTCGTTTGATAGCATGACGTAGGTAGGTGTGCATTTCAACACCCGCTGACATACCTTTTGAAACATATCCTTGTAATTGAGTGCGGATCCAATGAGTTCGTCCACATCAAGGTATGTCTCCAGAACATGATTGATGAATGCGGAGACAATGTGAAATCGATTTCCACAATCTGTCCAGAGTGCGCCTAGAAACGCTTCAAAGATATCGCCTAACTTTTTCGTGTTTGTGCGTCCACGGATGGCAACTGCATCTTCATTGTGTCGAGAAATCACATAGAATGTGTCCAGACCCATTTTCTTCGACAAGTCACCGATTCGATCATTATTGACCAACTCCTTTCGAGCGTCTGTCAGAAACCCCTGCTTCTTCTCTGGGAACTTGTGACGTAAGTACGTCGCAACACAAGCACCAAGGATGGCGTCTCCTTCAAATTCAAGACATTCATACGACTCAGACTGCAACGGCATCACACCGGGTGGACACGGTGCAAGAAGCGCAGGTTTCCCGTCCTGAGATGTATACTCCAGACGTCGAACATATGTCGTATGAACCATTGCCGTTTGAAAGATATCTGGATTCACGACCTGATAATGTGGAAGACCGTGTCGGCGTAAGATTGCGTGAATGTCGTCTCGGGTAAAGAACCGGTTCATCGGGTTGTAGGGTGCGTACTCCATGTGCCTTGTGTTGAAGTTCCGAACAAAGTTTTCGTTTTCTCACACAATGGGACAGTCTGCGTCTCTTGCATACGAAAAAGTACCAGATGCACCGCCCATATCCAATACAGTGATTGACGTGGCAACTGTGCGATACAAGACACCATGGATTCGAGACATGGCGGTAGGGTTTGTTTTTTTTAATCCTGGTAAATCGAAGCGGATGTTAATGAATTATTTGTATACTGTTGAAAAACTCAAGGTTGCCGGAATCCCGTATTATACAATTGAACTCTGTTTCAAGAAGGAAGATCCCGAAATCAAGGATGCATTTCATGTTCGTGCCCGCACGGTTTTGTTTCACAAGGAGCGTTTGTGCTCCATTCTTGAAGGGAAGATTCCGTGGTACTACCGCAAAATTGTATTCATGGACGCAGATCTTGTCTTCGGGAACACAAACTGGTATGCGCAAACATCTGCACTGTTAAACAGACATGATGCAGTGCAACCCTTTGCAAGTGCAGTGTGGATGGATTTGACGTATACAACAGCAACGCAAGAACGGTTATCAGTCGTGTACATGAACCGCAACGAAAAATACAATTGGCGGTACCACCCCGGATTTGCCTGGGCATTTAATCGGTCTTGGTTCCGCGAGCACGGATTTTACGAATATTCCATCACGGGGAGTGGCGACACGCTCTCTGCTGCAGCGTGGTTAGGTGTGATTACGGATGTACATCCTGCATTCCGAACAACCTATGCGACCTATTGTACAAAGAGTCGTCCTCGTCTTGCCTGTACGGACGGAAAAGTGTATCACTTGTACCACGGAACTCACGCGAACAGAAAGTATGTCAGCAGACATGCAATTCTCGATGGTGTTCGAGATATACAGAGTTTATTAAGACCCAATTGGGACACTGTGTGGGAAATTACCGACAAGCGAATTGAACCACTGTTGCTCACCTACTTTTTAGAACGGCAGGATGATAGTCTGTAGTTTACATATTTTCTCTCTTGTAGAATCATACGTTGATGGTCAAACATCTGTCAACGCTAGCCTGTTATGTTCTCAGTCGTCAGCAGTCGCTTGTCGCAGCAGTTACTCGGGTTCAGCATGGGTTTTTACCCGATCGAAATGTCAAGCATGCTCAAGAAGTGATGGAGGAACTCAACCGGATTCTTCGCGAAATGGAAGAATTGGTCAAAATAAAGGAACGCCAAAAGAAAAATGAGTATAGTTGAAGTTGCCTTGTGTGCTGCATTTGGATCCTTTGTGTTTACTCTATGTTCACTTGTGGGGTGTCAGGTCCTGAGACGGAGACGTCAGACTCCAGACCCAGTTGTCTGTGTCAATCCGACATCGGATCGCTGTATTGCGGAGATGATTTCTCAAGATGAGTCTGAAGTCTTTGAGCGCAACTCGAACCCGAAATCATCCGATACAAGCGAAGAAGAATGACGCTTCTCAATGTCCTTCATGACATCCTCTCCGTGCTCGGGTAGGATCTCGTTCAGCAGATGCGCCAACTCCTTCTTGGAGAGTGACCACCCCTTCTTCCACTGCTGAGGACGCTTTGCAACAAAGGTCATGTTCGACGTACGCAACTCCACCCGGTCAGGAAGTTGCTTTGTCGTATACAGTCCAGCGAGATCGAGCTCGATCGACCGGCGTGCATCGCGAAGTTCTGCCAGCGCGGCATTCAGATCATTGATGCGCTTGGAAACGTCGACGTAGGATGCGAGAATCGGGGCAAGGGACTCCATGATGTATGAAGAGGATTCTCATTAAAAATCAAGTCTTCGTTTTTATCAATGGAGCAGGTCGTTGTTGCAGTCATCCTGCTTGCGATTGGGTACCTCTTTATGGACGAATTTAAGGGACTCACGGCAAAGTCCTTTGATCACAACAAACGTTTATGTGACTACCGGTGTCCGGGATCGACATTTGAACCGGTGAGCTCAGCACTTGCTCGAGGTATCCGATTGATTGAAGTGCATGTGTATTCGGACGCACAGGACCGCCCCGTTGTGGCACTTCGATCTGGAAACAAGGGAGATACTGTCTCTTTTGAATCCGTGTGCGTGACTCTTGTGAATGAAGCATTTCCATCCTCCTTCCCACTTATCTTGTCGATTGTGCCGCATACATCGACGACCTTTACGTTAAACAAGGTTGCCCACGACCTGAGCACAACCTTGCATAAGAAGTTTCTGAAAACGGAGGAGGCAGTGGAGGGTATGTTACTCGGGTCTCTTGCCGATAAACTTGTGATTGTATCCGGTCCAGAAGTGCGTGGATCAAATCTTGAACCTCTCGTGAATTTGTCGTGGGGTGGATCGGGTCTGCGTCGTCTCGAGTATGCCCAAGCGGTGAATCCGCGGGACCCGACAGAGTTGGTCGAATTCAATCAGAACCATATTTCTCTCGTGGCGCCTGACATTACGTTTGATTCGTCGGGCGGACATGACAATGTCTACAAGTACGGATGCCAGTGGAATTTATTTGCTCGGGGCAGTGAAACTGGATTTATCCCGATGTAAAAAGTATTCTGCGGTCAATATAAATGAAAAAGGGACTTTCTCCTTGGCTTAAGCACGTCATGGAAACGAAGCGCAAGATGGGATCGGGCGCCTCGCTCGGTGCCGCGATGAAGAAGGCGGCGAGCACGTACCGGCACAAGAAGAAGGGTGGTGCGTTCGAGCAGGGCGAGACGTCTGAGGCGGCGGCGGACACTGCGGAGGCGAAACTCAGCAAGGAACCCGAGTACGAGAGCGAGGAGGAGGAGAAGGAGAAGGGCGGACGTCGCCGCAAGACTCACCGTCACCGCGGTGGACGCGTGCGCCGCGCGCGTACTCGTCGTCACCGTTAGGAAAGGATTGCTCGGATGTAGAGGATGGTAAGGACAAGGACTACAAACAGGTAGAGTTTCGTGTTCAGTGCATCTTCTGATTCAGTGTAGGACCGCATTTTATGTCAAGAGACGTTTATGAACAATACGTTTCGTTTTTCCGTGGTCTCGGACCTTCGTGCCGTTTCTACACGTCTTGCCATGGTATGTTTTCTTTGCACATCCACTCTTATAATATGAAACGTGATGCGCATATCCTCGAAATGACGGAATGCCAACATGCAGTTTCCCTGAAATCGCTTTTAGTACCCCATACATCCATTTCATGTAGTGAGTCCGCGACCGCAGATCCACTGGATGACTTTCAAGGTATGATTGAAACGTTGATGCTTCGAATGGATAGACTTTGGACAGTTTTGTAAGAAAGTCCGTTTGGAGTGCAGACCATGCGGGAACCTCTTCAGACTCCTCTGGATAATTGCGGGCAATTGCAAACAAGAAATCACGACCAGGCACTGCTGTCGGTTTCTTTGCTAACAGTCCTTCATAGTGGTCTTTTATTTGTTCGAACGACGGATCTTCGCCTGGGTCTGGAACGGCAGGGTCTTTTGCACACTGCGTTCGTAGTTTATCGTTCACCATATTGTGGATTTCGTACAACCACTTTGCTGCGTTGCCGTGCAACGGGTGTTTCGCGACAAACTCAGTTGTAGATGCCCTACAGAATTTGCAAGGCAATACATCTTTCATTAAGGCGAGGACAGGTGCCGCATGGGGTCGAAAGGAAATGAGGTGAAACAACTGCCATCCGCTTGGACCAAAATATCGTGTATCAATACCCATATTGTGTTTCCAGTCAAAAAGAATCTATCGTAAAAGTAAAATGCTGGACACTCGCGATCTTATCATCTTAACTGCCGCATTCTACCTGGGCGACGTGGTGTCCAAGTTCTTTACCGCGCTGAACACTGACATTATCACGCCGATCCTGGCACCTGCCGCGTCTGCCGGCAAGGGCGTTGCCTCCTTTGCCGTGACAATCGGAGGCACGAAGTTAATGATTGGTGATTTCATTGCCAGTCTCGTCAACTTGGTCGTGTCCTTCTTCATTGTCGTTCTGGTCATTGGACTGCTTCGCACGTATGTTCTGACGCGCATCGGTGCCGGCAAACCCATGGTCTAATCACCGATCCGAAACGCCGTCCATCCCTTGTTGAACTTTCCGTAGAGTGCATCGATACGCTTCCACAACTCCGGTAGAGATCCACCACGCTGATCATTGTTGCGCTTCCACTCTGCAAATGCAATAGTAATGTCGATCTTCGTGACGCGATCACCATCCTCGCCCGTCGATCCATCCTCAACTGCATGAATCTTCTCACGGAGGAACTTGGCAATCATGTCATTGTCCTCCTTGTACTCCGACGTATATGCCATGACCTTCTCGGGCGGCACGATCTTGCGAAACCCCTTGCCCTCCGTGTACAGATGCACGAGATACGAGACGAAGCACGTTGCCCACTCCTCCGACACAGTCTTCTGCACAAAGGTCTCATCGATCGGTTTCTCATTCGGCAACTTGGGGTCTGTAACAAACTTTGACGGATAGTCGACAACAACCAGACGGCGCCACGTACCTCCGTCCTGCGTATTGACCTTGGGTTTCTCGTTACACGCGAGGTTGAACCGTGCCTGAAGATCAAAGTCAATCATCTGCTTGGACCCCGCATACAAATCGCGGCAAGTGATCTTCTCAGACGATGCCAACTCCTTCATCAGACCGGTATTGATCGGTGCCGCCTCGTCGGGTTCCTGCATGGTCACGAAACGACGCCCCTTCAGACGCACAAGTTCCGGTGCCGCGGCAGACGACTTGTTGCGTCCCTGTGTCAAGAGCGAGATGGGTGCCTTGCACGCATAATCACCCATTGCCGTGGTCATGAGATTGACGAGCATGGACTTGCCGTTCGAACCCGACCCGGTCAGAATGTGAAACTTTTGCGCCTCGTTCACGCCGTTCAAGCACGTTGCCAGGTAGGACAGAAAGTACGTGCGCACATCGTGTTCGGGCATGACATCGTGCAAGAATCGATTCAGCTCGTCCCAGCAGGCGTGCTGATAATACGACATCTCTGCATCATATTCAAGATTCGTACAGAAGGAGATGTAATCCTCTGCACGACCCGAGCGAAACGTATACGATGCCGTATCAAAGACTCCATTACGAAACGCAATCAGGTTCTTGTTCTCATCCAACTTGGTGGCAAAGTCCTCGTCGAGAAATACGAGACGTGCCATCTTCATGACATTCTCCGTAAACTTGACCGTCTTCAACTTGTTGATCAGTGCAGTATAGGACGACTCCAACTTCTCATCTTTGCACGTATCGCACGCACAATTTGGATTCAACTTCTTGTCTGTCGCACACGTCCCGCTGTTAATCAGACGCTGTGACACCACCTGCTTTGCCTTGCGGTACTCCTTGACCACATCGTTGGACAGACGGACTTGCAGACCCACACCCTTGTCTGTCTCTTTCCAGGTGTGTCCGACAAAGCGATACCACGAAGAGACACTGAATCGCGCACACTTGAACTCGTCGCGATACAGGGAATAGACAACCAGGGCAACGTCGTGCTCGGTCTGGGAGAGTGCAGACTCTTCGATCACACGATTGACATTGCCACTCTCAATCTCGACATACTTGTCAGGATTATCGAGACGAGACCACGCACGCAAACTGTTCTCGCCGAGACGAGCACCCTCATTACGAAACCCGATCGAGTCCCACTTTGCCTGTGCCTCGCGGGCATTGTAGTTCTCTGCATTCTGTGCGGAAAACTCGAGAAAGGTATCGTTGAGATCGGTATGGATATTCTTGAGACAAATTGCCACATCCATCCACTCCTTGTACGAGGTGTAGCGGACCGATGCAAGATTAAAGACGTGATTTCCATAGTACTTGAGAAGTGCCTCTGACAAGGGTTGCTGATAAATCGGCGTCGGCGATGATCCACGCGACCCCGGATCCGCTCGCACTGCCGGGCGTCCACGTGCAGGCGTGATTGCCCTACCGCCTGAAATGCGCACAGTCTCTTCACTCTTCTTGAGACTCTCCTTTGCAACCTCGGTCATGAGCGTCTCTTCTGACGCAGACGATCGGATCGAAAACTTGGACACCAACTCGGGCGTAACATGGACCGGCACATCCTCGTCGATGCTCACCTCATCGTCTTGGGGATCCCAGTCAACAATATACTTGAACTCATACGGATATCCACCATCCTTCTTGGATCCAAGAATCATCCAGTTGCTTGTATGCGTCAGCGGCGCAGGGTCGTAGACTGCGCGCCACTCCTCCTTCAGATTCAAATCCGGAAAGAAAGTCTCCATGCGGGGCACGAGTGTACGCCTCACCGCCTCCTCGACAAACCGGTTTGTCTTGAGTGTCGGAATCAGCAAGTGAATACCGGACTTGGATCGATCGCCCTTGGTCTCGTACACGGGATACGACTTTTCCATGACAAACACTTCGACATTGCCCGGGATCTCGAGGTACTTCTTGACTTCTGCCATGTACGCCTTGATGAAAGACACTGTCTGCTCCTGGGTGTGCTTGTGCTCCTCGACAACACCCGCGTAGATAAAGTCGAGATCTACACGGAGTGCACCAATACGTGTACCCTTTTCGGTAAGGGACAATTGACCGTGCTGACGCAAGTGGTCGCAGTAGAGTCGATAAAACTCTGGCAACTCGTCGGACTCAATTTGGTAAGACCCGAACGGAGAGCACATGAAGTTGTGGGTGTCCTGCCCGCTTCCCTTTTCTGCACGGCGTCCGGTCTTCTTCTTGCCGCTGTCGCTGTCTCGTCCAGACCCATTCAGGAATTCCATAAACTTGGATGCAGTCGACATGATTATTGTCTCGATTCCTTTTGGCGACACCGTCCGTTTTTAACGCACGAAATCAGATTTTGAGTTGTAAAACGAATGCTAAATGTTTCAGACCAAGAACACAAGCAAGATGAAGTTCTGTACGCTATGTGGAAGTTTCTTGTACGACATGGTGGAGAAGGATGCGCAAATGGTCTTGAAGTGCCGCGACCCTGCATGTACATACGAAGAGGCAGTGACCAAGGAGAATCCGATTGTGTACGACCACACTTTTACTCAAGATACATCGATTCAACTGTCGATCAATAAGAATCTCAAGTACGATTCTCGCCTTCCATCCTTCGATACAATGAGTTGTTTTAATGATCGGTGTACCACACGCGTACCAGGACAAAAATCTCAAATTGTCGGCGTGAAGTTAGATGCCGTAAATGTGGTGTGGATGTACCAATGCAAGGTATGTGACACCCAGTGGAAGCAGAATGCAAAGGGTGCAAAGACTGCTTAAGCAGTGGTGATATACATCTGGATAGACCGGTGTCCGACAGACCATAGAGCAGGCGGATTGTTCTTGGACCACTTGAGAAACTCAGGTCCAATCAGTCTGCTCCGTAGTTGATCCGGTTCAAGAGAGTCTGCCCTGAACTCTAGGACAGTCTCGCAAAAGGCACTTGCAGTCTCGAATGTGGTGCAGGGTTTGACAGTTGTGTACTCGACATCCGCATACTTTGCCGTGTAGAGAACCATGATGATGCTCATTTTTCTTTGATGTCGTTATGTTTCGAAATCCGGATTTCGTTTTAGAGGCGCTGGTAGGTCAAGAGACCGTACGCCCGAGGGTGGTTGACGTAATTCGTGGGCATAGGGCGGACACGACCCAATACACTGTTAATAAGCAGTAGGGTCGATCCGTTCGGGTTCACACGCGCACCAATCTCCGACGCAAGAGTCTTTGCATTCAAGATGGAGACGCGCGAATACGGTTGCGCAGTCGTCTGGATCGGAATGGGTGTGCGAGATGCATAGGCAAGATTTGCTGCCTGGTTCTTAATGTACTCTGTATACGACGATGCGGGGATTGTCGGCATTTGTGTTAATGGTATACTTTAGTTGTCGTTGTCTTTGTCGTTGCCTGCGCAATGACAGTAACGGGTGCCACAACCTTGGCAGCAGTCGCACTTGCCTTTGTGATGGACGCAACAACCGACACCTTTGAAGGCGCAGAGGATGACTTGACGACTTTCGGTGCAGCAGACTCTGCAGGGAACGCCTGTGCATTCATGCGTGTGAAGGACGTGAAATCAGACGCCGACGGGTTGAGGACTGGCATTGTTAAAAACGAAGGAAAGAAGTTCAGCGATGAAGAATAAGTATGGACCTCCACCCCGAAGTGAAACCGATCTTTCGTAACGATATTCTTGAGTCGCGCTCCGTGCCTCGCATCACCACTCCATACTTTACAAAGTACGAGTATGTGACCCTTCTTGCTGCACGTGCTCAGCAGATTGCCGACGGTTCGAAACCACTGGTGAGTCTAGATGGACTCCGTACAAGTGCTCCGAATTTCCTTGATCTCGTTGTGAAGCGTGAAATTGAGCAGAGGAAGTTGCCGTATATTATCCGTCGCCGACTGCCCAACGGTGTCTCCGAATATTGGAACGTACAAGAGTTAGAGTTGACGTGGTAATTAAACCGGACACGTGCACTGATGCGACACCGGGTCCCATACGCCACTGTTTTCAGCACATGCCGCCCGACCCGCTGCAGCAACTGCGTCTGCAGGAGGATTGCAAATTCCTTCACGAGGACGCCAAAAGGTAACGACAATGGCAAGGAGTACGAGTGCGAGAATATATCCCTTTTTCATTGTTAGTACTCTATATTTTAAGGTGCAAGCGCCTGGTTACACAATCCACGCGGCGCACGAGTTCCATCAGGACATGTCGACATGGGAGTGTCTGACGCAAGTCCAAACGGAGGCAACTTTACATAGTCATTGATATCTGGCACAAAGCGTTCCTGTGTACACGACCGTAAAACCATACTTGCAAGAACAACCCCCACGATAAGTGCGACGAGAGCAAATGTCTTCATTATACTTGAGGACCTGACAATTTCTCAAGGTCGGTCGCAGACGGCGGAAATAAGAGAAGAACCGGTTTGGTCATGGGTGGTGCGAGGATTGTCGGAGGGGCATGGAGAACGGTCTTCATTGCCATGTCAATATCAATGCTTCCCGGTTGGAAACGCGTGACATCTTCCGATAGTGTCGACGTCATTCCACTTGTTTGCACACCAATTACGGCAGCAAACAAAATGAGAGCAAGGATAACTAACGGAATCACGACCCACTGAGGTTGATGACGCTTCATTGCTTTTTGGGATAGAAACGAAAACAGAACGTCGTAAACAAGTATAAGAACATACAATGGAGTTTCCACCTCCGATGCGATGCTACACGTGCAACATGCCTCTTGCTGGAAAGTGGTTCACGTTCCTCGAGTTGGTCAAGAAGAACCGTAAGGAGGACGGTCGTCCAGAGAAGGGAGATCTACTGTACCTGACAAACAAGACAGATATTGCAGCAGAAGGTCGGGCAATGAATGAGTTAGGACTTGTGCGCGAGTGTTGTCGAATCAAGATGTTTACCCACGCAGGGGTATAATCTCGTGTCAATACAAGAATGTCTTGCAGCGAATACCTTGGACGCCACAAGCAACGTATGACTCAGATCTTAGATGTTCGCCCTCACCGCGACGCGGGTCATCAAACCGAAATTGTTCGTCGTCTTGCCGCCTCGGGGAATTTCGAGACTGCAGTTGTGCCGCCTGCGTGCACGACAACCTTAAACATGACGGCAGTGATCCCGGCATCTCAATTTTATTCGGGCGGCGGTCATCATGTCCGTGACGCTCAGCAGCGCACAGAGTATGTGGGCGGACAAGCAGTGGCAAAGTCTTCGAGTGCACGAAATGCCAAGGTTGGACCGCAATTGATCCGCGAAGTCTGTATGACGAGATCAACGTTGCCCGAGATCAACGACAAACTTGCCGCAGATGCGAACCTGAGTCGTATTCAAGCAGAGAAGAATGCCCGTGCGCGTGGATACACTACATGCTGTGAGACGTGCAAGAAAGTCGTCTTTGCCGGTGCGTGTGCGTGTGCAAGCGTATCCGGTCCTGGGTTTAAGAACACTTACATACGTCCTCGTGTTGTAGAGTAATGCTCATTGTCTACATGTACAGGACAGCACGTCCACCGGATTCAATTGATGTCTCCACCGAACCTCTGGAAACACTGGTCGATGCAGTGTGCTCTATTTTTTCCCATCATAAGACGGCAGTGATCTGGTTTGGATATCTTGAAGGATGGATGTTAAGTGCGACAGAAGAAGTCCGCTTACGAAAAGTGATTCGGAAGTTCGAGTGTCATGTCATTTCCTGCCATCCTTTATCTTTTTCACAAGCGTGGAAGAATGAAATATCAGATGTGTATTTGCGTCCCCCCTAAAACGAAATGCCAGACATGCAGATAGAGTTTTCTTTAAATGGATCCAGCAACACTGACCACAATGGTGATTCTGTACACGCTGGACGTCAAGATTGACACGCTCAAAATTCTCGAACTGCTTCCGCTCACAGATGACCTTATCAAGATTGAGAAGCAGGGTGCACCTATGCGTGGATCCAGCAAGAAGAACCTTGTGAAGCGCAGGATCAAGGAGACACCTGTTGCGCCCAAGCGGACCACTGGATTTGGTCATAATTCAATTACACTCGTCGTACTCAACGATGGAGATGGCGAACTTCCTCGGAAAGAGATCACGGTCAAGATCTTTCAAAATGGTGTGTTTCACATTACAGGTGTTCTAGACGAGCGATATGACCGATCCGTCATGAACTTCTTGCAAACACATATTTCTACAAACTGTACAGAGTGTATTGTCTCGGGAACCTGGGAACTCAAGCAGCGGCGCGTTGTTCTCATGAACTACAAGACTCGTCTACGAAAGGTGTCAAATCTTTCTCGAGAGACTCTCTACTCATACTTGCGCTCCAAGGGAATTCGCACGGAATATGAACCATCCGTCTACCCCGCGGTAAAGATCTACTTTGCCGAGACTCGATGGATCGCAAAGGTCTTTCGAACTGGAAACATTATCCTTACCGGAATGACCTCAAAGGAGGAGTGTACGCATCTTATGACCGCGTTAAACCCACTTATAGAATCTATCCCGTCTGAATACAATGCAGCAGCAATCCGCGCGTGAATTAACACCTCAAGAAATTGCCGACGGGGTTCGGGGAATCAACGATAAGCAACTCACGGCAACGGAAATCCAAGCGCTTGTTCGTTCAATGGATGACAGCAAGAAGATGTGGCGCCACCTGCCCCGCGATGCGTACATTACAAAACTCCGTGAGGAAAACAGTGTGCTGTACTTTAACTACCCGAGTCTTTGGAACATGCATTCCGAGGACCGGTTAGATACAACTTTTTTCGATATGCTCACACTGAAGCGACGCATTGAAAAGGGCGAGATGACCGCCGAACAGGCAACTGCGATCATGGGCAAGAAGTTGTTCGACACCTATGTTCCTCAATCAGAAACCCCGAACAAGAAACCTGCCCTCAAGTACGAGGACTTTTACAAACAGATGTAAATGCGTTTGCATTCACATATGGAAGTTGCCCCATGGTGGAATCGAACCACCGACCTATCGCTTGCTTGAGGAGGACACCTCCGACGTACAAAGCGAGTGCTCTAACCCCTGAGCTAAAAGGGCGAGGGGGGAGTTAACCCCCCGGAAATACACGGAATGGGATTCGAACCCATGAGACTTGCGTCAACAGATCTTGAGACTGTCACCTTCACCACTCGGTCATCCGTGTAAAAAAGGTTGATTTCAGATTTGGATACGAACTGTGGGGGTCGAACCCACGCGACTTGCGTCAACAGATCTTAAGCCTGTCTCCTTAACCACTCGGACAAGTTCGTACAGGGATGGGAATTCCATCTCGATCTAATTTGACCTTTGTTCCATCCGATTGGATGCCATAGATAAACCATCCATAATTCACGAGCATGCCCTTAAACTGGTAGACAGTTAAGACGTCATGAAGGACTTCTGCGAAGGTCTTGTACCCTCCGTATATGGTCCACTTTGTTTGATCCATCTCGTCCATTTCCTGATAGACTGTGCAAAATGATTCAAAGGGTTGCATTGGAAATAAGATGTAGACTGTGTGAAAGTACCGCATGAGGGGATTGAACCCTCGACTATCGGATTAAAAGGCCGATGCTCTACCACCTGAGCTAATGCGGTAAATAATCGTGGCAGGAATTGAACCTGCGACCAAGGGCGCATAAGACCCCTGCTCTACCACTGAGCTACACGATCAAAAAAGTTGAGATGGGGGTTGGTTACATCTAGCGGGAATCGGACCCGCGCAGTCAGATTGGAAATCTGATAGTCTACCACTAACTTATAGATGTTGGTAGCGGTACCCGGAATCGAACCAGGGTTTCCGGAGTCAAAGGCCGACGTGCTAACCACTGCACCATACCGCTTGGATTTCCGTACCGGGAGTCGAACCCGGGTCAAGGTTGTGAAAGAACCCTATCCTGAACCGCTAGACTATACGGAAGTTGAGGGGGATTTCCCTACTCCTTACACACCTGTTTTGTGTAAGCGACTTCACATCGAAAGAAGGGGCGGGTCAGACGTATACGGCGAGGCAAGGGTTGTTTTCTTTTGCTCGAATCCTTCATTGGGTTTTCTCTTGGCAACACCCGTTGCCAGAATGACAAATCCGGCAGTCAAAATGATCGACGTGACAATGTCCCGCGTTCCCACGAAACACACGGCAAACACAGCAATACGACGCAACACAATGTTACGCGTATGTTCTGCTTCGCTCGTACTGAATTCGTCAACCAAATGGCGGGACCCGAGATTCAACAGAATCATCATAATCCCCAAAAACAATTTATTGGTATTGACTTGGTTGATTAGTTTCTTCATCTTGTTTTGAGGGGGCGATTTTTTGTCACCTCATGAAACAATGCTTGACTATGCGTCGTTGGAGGATGCCCACGGGACTGGGTTTAAGCAAAATGCCCCCATGCAAATGTCGGAGGTTGTCAAGACAACAGTCCCTACCCTCCCCCTCGATTCCCGCGCAGATGTGATTCCGCCAACCGTGGCAAAGAGCGGTGGGTCCGGCGTGGACCGTGGAGACCGGGGAGACCGTGGCGACCGCATGGGAGACGATAAGTTAAATAAGATCCTGCGATTGGTCGAGCAGAACAAGACGGGATATGAGAGTGCGTCGAGTCAAGATATGCTCTTGTACATCTTGACTGGAGTGGTCTTTCTGTTTACATTCGATACCTTTGTCACGCTAGGCAAAGGCATGCATTAAAGACGCGTCTCGAACGATGAAAAGTCGTCAAAGACGTTATCGAGATACTCGATTTCAAATGTAAAGGAATTCTCAGATGTACCAAAGATGATCGGTGCATTCAAAGGTGTCGTCGACCCAAGGGCACCTACATGGCGACGCAGCGTTACGTGAAACCGATCCAACCGTCCAATTGGCGGCGTAAAGCGAGTGATTTGCTCATCGAACGAGGAGTCATTAAAGAACAACGTATTCGTTGTCTTTGCAAGTGCAGTGTTTGTATACACTGGAAACTTGGCAAGCGCACTATCGACATACCCCGACCGGTCAGCACCCGCCGCGGTTTCGTCAATATGATTCAACCCTTCAATGCCCATCAAAACGTAAAGGTCCGTTGCAAGAAACCCATCTGTTTGTGGTGCAGAAAGAATCGCATTCTTGATGCGCAGACTCACCACATTCTCATACACGCGAGGCAAGTACACGACATAATCACCGGGGTCAGACGTCGTGGCGCCACCAACGACCTTGACATACTTTGTCGTATCGCGATCCCGAGAATCGATCGTAATACTCTTTGTTACCTTTTTAAGCGATCGAGTGGGTTGCGTCTTGCGCACAAGCGTTCCGTTATGGTCAAAGTTCATTACTCCTAAGACGAGTAGAAAAATGATACGTTTAAACAAATGGGCGAAGGCGGAAGTCAAGAATTGTCTGCGAACATTCACTGGACAACAACCCTCGAAGAATACTTTGCGACAACAGGTGAAAAGGCAAATTGTCTCGCATGGGTCCACAAACGGTCTGAATCCATTTTCAATGGCAAGAAGACCTATCTCGATCTTCCCGTCATTATTCTGTCGGGTGTTACCGGGTTCTGTTCCGTCGGATCACCTACCCTCTTTGCCGGAAACCAGGCAATGGCGTCCACCATTATCGGTGTTGCCTCGCTTACCGTATCCATTTTGAATACAGTGGGGTCCTATTTTAACTGGGCAAAGCGGGGAGAAGGACATCGCATTTCGGCGATTCACTATGCAAAGTTGTACCGCTTCATCCTCGTCGAAATGTCTCTTCCTCGTGATGAGCGCATGTCACCCCATGACCTGCTGAAATATGTCAAGGATCAATATGACCGTCTTGCTGAAATCAGTCCGCTTGTCCCTGATTCTGTTGTCGCCGAATTCAAGAGCAAGTTTGAAAAGTATACAGATGTTGCCAAACCTGAAGAAGCAAATGGGTTGAACAAGATTGAGATCTTCATTCCTAACCCTCGCGACGAAGAGCGATTGATCCCCATCTCCCCTGCAGGTCGTCGCCCCTCTGAACTTGTTCTTCCGACATCCGCCGCGGCACTCAAGATTCGCGTGGACTCAAAACCCAAAAACGAAACTAAACCCTGAAAAATATAAGGAAGAGTGCCAAGATGTCCGTCCTCGAAATCTACGCTGCTCGCGCGCTTCCCCGCCAACCCATCCAAGTCATCCTCGACATTCTGGAGACGAGTCTCAAGTCCAAGACCGTGTATCGCCGCCCCATCCTCCACGCACCGCCTCGCAGTGCAATCAATGCAAACTGGCGCACTAACGTGATCGTCGAGGTTGCCCGCAAGGTCCGCGAGAAGGACGATCCGGACTATGACGAGATCAATGCATCCATCAACAAGGTCTCCAAGCAGAACTATGCAAAGATTTTAGAGTCCATTCTCGGAAAGTTGACGACGCGTGATGCCATGTTTCGTCTGCGCGTAACAACACTTCTCTTTGACCGCGGCATTCGCCAGAACTGCTATGCGTCCATCCTTGCCGACGCCTACCGCGACATTTCCAAGCACAATCCGGACGCCCTCCAGGATCTTGCCACACAGATCGGGATGTTTGACACGCTCTACGACATGAGCAAGGTGGTGCTTGTCCCGCCCTCGTCCGACCCGACCTTCAACGATGCCATCATTGCCTGGACAAAGCAGAAGGAAACCAAGCGAGGGTTTGCCGTCTACACATCCGAGTTGTTCACGCGCGGTCTTCTTGCCGAGGGCATCATGCAGTCCATGGTGTCTCAGGTCGGCGATGACTTGAAGGAAAGCGCACGACTTTCCAAGACGCCGCAAGGAGAGGAACACGTCGACCATTTGGTACGATTCCTCTTTGCGATTGCGCCCAAGGTTGCATTTGTCCGACCACTGGTTGCCGATGTTATCAAGATCCCGAGGGGAGAGACGCCGTGTCTCTGCATGAAGTCCCGCTTCAAGCTCGAGGATTGTCTCAAGGTATAACTAATGAGCGTTCCGCCTGATCACGAACTCGTGATCGTCTGCCACTGCAGACCGTGCAGACGTCCAAAAGGATACGTTCCAGAATATGACAATGAGGGGGACAGTCTGCTTGATCTTGTGCAGGATACAGAGGACCAGAATGCGATTCGTACACTTAGTGATGAAACACACTTCGTGGACCTGAGTTGTCCCGACGCCTCCATGACACGAAACAAATGGTCGGATGTTCCGGATGGCACAATTCAAATCGTATATGGAATGGCATGTCCCGTGTATCCAGCACTCGATGGAGGACTCAAGATGGATCCGCGTGGCGCAATTGAAACCTTGAAAGAAATTCTTGACAACTCCTACCGGAAACTGAAACCAGAAGGCATAGTGATATTCCCTGCATTCTATTCGGTATTGAACACGTTAGACAAATACAAGCCAGGTCCGCAGTGGAAGATGGTTCTTTCACAGAATTTTTCATTCCGGGTAGTGAAATCGAACAGTCATCCCGAACCTAGTAACGGGGTCGTTATCTTTATAAAGGTAGCGCCGGCAGGTGGACGGCGGCGCACCCGGAAGACTCGTAGACGACTCAAGCGCGCCGCAAAGTAGACCGACGTCTACGAGTTCTTTTTACCTTTTTTGTTCTGCGTCGTGCCTTGCCGAATTGTCCTGCAGTCTTTTCATACCCGCGATTCGGTTGACCATATGCAGCTTTCGGGGTCGCGTCTGCAAGTACTTGATCCACAACCTGTTCAAGATCAATGTCGGGGGCAGCAGGCGGTGGCGCACCTGCAGCATACTCTGGGGACGGAAATGTCGAGGGTGCGACTGCAGGCGGTGCATACTTGTGTTCGAATTTCGACCCTCTTGCAAATCCACGAATTGCCGGATTTCTTGACAGTGCTTGAAGAACACCGTTACGAAGTGTCTCGGACGTCAATTGTCTTTGAAACGCTTCATGTAGTTCTTTTTCAAATCTTGGACGTTTTTCCGCCAACCCCGGGTAGTCTTGGGGTATATTTCGAAATATAGAGAGTATCATGTTCTCAAGCATAGGCGATTGGTTCCACGCGGGATCATGGTCCTTTTTCGGACGCATTGCAATGTCGACGACCCTCGCTGCATAGGAATTGTCCACGTCGGAAATCAATCTCCTTAGTTCGGGGTCAAGGTCCGGATCCGCACGGATTTGATTTCTCAAGTATACCATCATGCCGTCTGCGACTTGCTCATACAGATAATTTTGCAGTGACTCCGCAGGAGCTGCTGCTGCCATTCTTATTCTAGGACTCAGACAATCGCGCAAGAACTCGGGGCGGGTTCAGGCACGGGTTTCGGGGGTGGGTTCACACCTGTCGGCAAGGGTTGGTTCCGTAACGCGCGTCTCGTGGAATCGGCAGAGTCGAGCGAATAGACACCACGCGCAACAGCGGCGTCGGACGAGTCGGGTCCCTCCCAGGTCACTGACGTCGCGTCATACTTTGCCTGCGTCAAGGAGTCGCGGGGTTTGAATTCCTTGAAACCGGTTTCTTGCGTTGTCGTACCCGGAATCCACGCTTGAATGGGTTGGCAACTGTCAATACTCGCGACATACGCGCGATACTGCGGCAATGTCGAGAATGTCTTTGACTGTCCATCTACAGTGCGTCCAACCCACGATCCATCTTCTGCTTGATTGAGCGACGCGATGCATGCCATTTTCTAGTTACGTAGATAAAGATGCCTGCAACCGTCACGCTCTTTTGGATGGATGGATGCGGGGCATGCAAACGCAATATGACGGCATGGAAGCAGTTCAAGAAACAGTATAATGGCAAGACGCATGAAATTGAATCGAAACATGTAAAGGACTCTGATCATATCTCCGGATTCCCGACCATGCGCATTGAAGGCGGTACAAGCATCACGGGTGCGCGCAACTCTGGAAAGGAAATTGCCGATGCATTAGGTCTCAAATTAAATGGCGGACACCGAACTCGTCGGCAGCGTGCCCGTAGGTTGACTCGTCGCGTATAACTGCGAATCACTTAATTGCAACTCCTTCTCACGTTGCTGCGTTCCCTTTGCCACGGCATATGACTCACTTCCCAATTTATCAGACTTGGCATTCTTTCCAAGAAACTTAAGAAGTCCCGCATGATCATCTTCGACGACACTCCAGAAATTGCGTTGCGCCTGCACCATATCAAACACATCGGTCGTGTCCATGTAGATATTCGATGTCTTTGAAAACGCCTTGTTCACCTTGTCACGAACAGACCTGTCGGTAATGTCTGCCGCAGGCGGGCGGTTCGGATTGTCCATAATGTCCGGCAATGTCGCATTCATAAACGGATTGTCAGGTGTTGGCAGACTTGTCTCACCTGTCTTGTTCGAACTCACAAAGGGCGATCCGCGAAATGCCTCCGTGACTGCCATTTCCTTTGCCTTTGGAAACCAAATATGAAGTGCAAGTGTGACCAGCAAGATGGTGGGCACGTATAAAAAGTACCGGGCATCCATCGAGCACAAAAACAAGAGAACGGATAAATACATGACAAACCGCACAACTGCATTCAAAGACTGGTCGACACTCATACTTGCCGTCGGTACGAATTGGTACCATTTCGGTCCAATTAAACTAGACGGATCCGTGTACCAGAATGCTTCAGTCATCTCTTACTCTCACTTGCGACCTTTTTCGCGCTGTTTCCGTTGCAAACGGGCCAGCATTCGAGCACGACGCGCCTCTGGTGAGTTCGAAACGAGGTCGCGACCCGAGGTTCCTGTCGTATTTCCTCCTGCGCCGACAACCATTTCATTCAAGTACTTTCCAAACGAAGACTGAAACTTTGCCCGAAGCATCTCAATCTCACGAACCAGTTCTGCCTGGTTGATGCGCCCAGATTTCACGCGCTCTTCTAACAGAACCTGGGCACGCTTGATAATTGTCTGCACCAACTCCGACTGCTCGGGGTTCTGGATCGATCGCAGCAGATCGTCGGGGTCATCAAAATTGATTCCAAGATCGTCCAACTGTATACTCGTGACCAAGTCGCCTACAATTGTTGCGAGACGTGTATTCATGATAAGTTCAAAGAGTTCATTGATCGACGACTCAGTCTCGTCCTTGCCAAGGATCTCCATAATCTCATTCTTTGCCGCTCCGCCCGGAAGCATACGCTGAAGCGCTTCCATGATCTTGCTAATCTTGTCCTTGGGGTCTCCCTGCATGAACGAATAGACGAGCACCAAATGCAACTTCTGCCACGCCTCGTCGCTCGACGTCCATACATCTTGAATGTTGACACCCGGCAGAATCTGCACTGCATCGGGACCCTTAAAAAGACCATTGTCCTTTTGCACGACCTTTAGGGCATGCGGAAGAAGAACGTTCTGAATGTGAGTATAGAGTTCATCCGATGGACGAGGGAACTTTAGACTCGAATGATCTGCTTTCAAATAATTGATAAACGTTGCGAGTTTCTCCATTGTACTTATGAAACACTTCTATTTCCTGCACGTGACGCATATACATCAATCTGCTGTTGCGTCAAGCATACACATCCCCGATCAGATGAAAAGGGACTCGGGCAACAATCTGGTCCAACCCGATTTTTATCAAACATTGTTAATTTGGGATCAGGCGTCATGTCATACGGCGCTAAGGGAACCGGTTTCGACTGATTGGCAAGATGAGAACTTGAGTTCACTCCCTGGATTGCCGATCCAGATCCTGCCTGCATATCGACCGGCGCACCCGTATCCAATTGCATGAACGTTTCCTTGGTTGAGACCTCATCTCCAACCTTGAGTGGTGTTGCGGACATGTACCGCAAAAAGAGTCCGGCAAGGAGCGCTGCAAAGAAAAACCCAAACACGACTGAAGTCCGCTTCATTGTTAAGACGTCTGAGAAAAAAACGAAACACAGATTTTCATTCTATTTCGACTCATCTAAAATGGACTACAGTATTCTATCTCTTCCCGAACTCAAGGTGATTGCCAAGACCCGTCGTATCAAGCACTACTATATCTTAAAGAAGCAGGTCCTCATTGACCTCATTCGACTTGCCGAACTTCCCCAGGCGTACATCTTGGAGAAGAGAACCGTGAAGAGTCTTCGAGAGCAGGCAAAGGCGCAAGGAATTGTACGGTACTCAAAGATGTCCAGGCATACGCTGATTACGAGACTATTTCCTCAGAACGTCGGCGATACTACTTCGGACGAGAATGAGAAGAATCAGGGCAAGGCAAACGAACATGACAATCCAGAGAAGGACGACGCCGATCACGTACGGGTAGACAATGTGAAAGATGCGGTGTAGAATAGGTGTTAGAATATGGATTTCGATTCCCTTCTGCACAAGAGGCGATTGAATCTCGTCGAGTATGTCTTGAAACAACTTCTTCATGGTGAAATTTGTCTGTTGATCATAATAAAGAAACGATGAAAGTCTCGCAGCAAAAGATGATTCGCCTCGGTATGGTTTTAGTCGGAGTTGTTGTTGTGTACGGGTTTTTCTCTTCGTACTCCGGGATGAAGAGTGCAGTTGTAGACCGTGCCGAGGACTTGGGTGGTTCCGGGCAGGCGGCGCCGGCCTCGGATACTGGACCCTACCAACCCTCCGAAGATACAAAGAGTCTTGGGGGCAACGCTGTCTCGGTCTCCAACATGCAGGGTCGCACACCCTCGTCCACGCAAACGTACACGGCATCGACGCTGTCGGCGGATGAGATGCTTCCCAAGGGCGGCATGGGCGCGAGTTTCGGTGCAGTGAACCCTTCTAGTGCCAGCGACCTTGAGGGACAAAACTTTTTGCAGGCGGGATACCAGTCGGTGACAAACGTGATTGGCATTGCCCAGACAAACCGGAATGCCAGTTATGACATCCGCTCGGAGACGCCGAACCCGCAAATCAAGGTGGGTCCGTTCCTGAACACGACAATTGATCCGGATCCTTTCAAGTCTACCCGTGCCTTGGAAGGACTGGCGAGTTAATCTCGTGACAGACAACAATGTTCCCTGCAACAATTGTGTTGAGTGCACTCACTGCATATTCCTATCTATCGTCACCAACAAATACGATTTTAGTAAAGGGATCTGATGGAAATAGTTATCAAATGCAGAATCTCCCCGACAAGGACGCTGCCGTCGAAAGTATGGTTGCAATCCGAAAGCGTATTGAAGCATTGAAGGAATACTATAGTACGACACCTGCTCTTGCCGCTGATCCACCGGTTGCGCGTTTTTTGTCTCGGTACCAACCTGAAAGTTTCGTTGAGAACGATATCAAGTCAAGTGACACATCGTACTCTGAGAACAAGGGACAACGCATTGTCATTTGTTTACGAGACAAGACCAGTGCTCCCTATCCTTTAATCGATATCAATACCATCATGTTCGTGATGCTCCACGAAATGTCCCACCTCATGACAGAGACAATCGGACACACTCCAGAATTCTGGGCAAACTTTAAGCGTGCTTTAGGAGACGCGATCAAAATCGGAATCTATACCCAGACGAACTATGCGCAAAGTCCAGTCAATTATTGCGGTATGAAAATTACGGATTCGCCGCTCTAGAAAAACCTAACCCAAACAACAATGTTGACGATACCCGTTGCCGGACGACCCAGTGTGTCGTTCTATAAGGACGATACAATCGAAAACGTGCGACAGCATATTTCGATTGCGATGGACTCTCACCCAGACCGCCTTTTTATTGAAGTCAAACTTGAACTCCCTGCAGACTATTACGAAAACACCCGCAACTGGGAAGCGCTTTTCTTGCGCATGTCGTTAGACGGAAAGACACTCGATCCAGTTTTAGGGAAGACCTATGGACTTCACATTCGGGAAATACCGCTCGAAGACTTTGGATCCATTACACGTGAAGAGTGGATGTCTCGTCCAACCCGACTTGCGCCTGTTTTCAAATCAGAAACGGATATTCTAGAATGGTGTATCCTTGGCGTGCCCCGATCTAGATCCATGGTACTCCCCATCCCACCGGTGGACGTTGATGTCTCGCCGACTCAGATCCCGGTCTTGTTACTGCAGAGTCTGTTTGAAACGATTCATAAGGAACCTGTCGTTGAATTCAGGGCAATGGAGCGGTCTCCAGATGCGACGCAAGGTGTGACGCGTGTGTATTTTCCCTTCTTCAACAAGACGACTCCAGATCGACTAGGTCCATCGATTCTTCGGTCCTTGAAGGATACACATGAACAACTAGGCAAGGTTCTTGCGTTAAATGCGCCTGAAGGACGGGTCTCTATTTTGCGGGCAAAGTGGTATGTCCCATTCACCGAGACATCGTTTACGACTCCACGAAACCGGTTTGAGCAGATGTTCTACGGTCTCACTGTCTCTGAAAAGACTCCGTACATTGGGTACTTTACATCCAAACAGGAGTTGATGCGACACAAATGGTATGTTGAAAACCCCAAGAACAAGAAACCTGCCAATCTTGCAAATTGGCGATCCTGGACAACCTCTACACTCCCCAACCGCAAGTTGCCGACCTTATTGCTCTATCGCGGAACAGACCGTACATCCTTTGATCGAATTGCCATTACTCCAAAAGACATTACCTTCACGGTCTATCGATCGAAATCAAATTCGAAAAGTCTCGAAGACTTGAAAACAGATATTGCCCTCTGGTTTTCTACACTCGACTCCATCATGCCCTTTATACACAGATCAGATCTCAAATCACCTGAATGGGAACTTCAAGATATCTCACTTCTCGCCCGCTACACTACAGATATATCCGATCTTGATATGCGCAGATTTCCTTGTTTGACATCAATATTCCGGGCAAAGGATAGTGTGTTCCAGTTGCTGCGCGCAGAGCACACAAGCGACATCTTAACTCCATTTGAATTGCGCGCCCTCCGGATCGTAAGTGGTCCTCCACTCGGTACGTATCAGGATTTAATGGAAGAGATGCAAATTAGTGAAGACGAAGCGAAGGGTCTTATACAAAAGTTCGTGGGTCTTGGAGATGAAATTGATATTGAACGCGTAATGAGAAACTATCCTACTTTTAAGTTTTATACGAATGATATTCTGATCACATCTGTTACGAATGAAGCGACTGCGACCCGATATGCAGATATCCTCCGATATGTCTTGACAACACACGAGGCAATTGATGATGTATGTCCTCGTCGAGTAGAAGCAGTGCCTGCAAGTGCAGCAGTCGTTAAGAGTGTGGTCGAAGAGGCGCCTGAAGATGATGAGTTTGCGGATGCGTTTGCAGATGTGGATTTGGGGGACGTGGAACCGGAGGGATCAAATGCAGCGTTTGCCGGAAGTCCCGCTGGAGAACCAAAGAAAAAGAAGGTGGAATCCAAGGCAAAGACGACATACAATTATTTCAACAAGAGATTGCAAGACTTTGATCCAGAAACATTCGATACGACAATCTATCCTTCAAGTTGCGACAAGACAAAACAGGTGGTTGTCTTGACACCTGAAGACGAGAAACGTATCCCGCCCGAGTTCAATCCGCGAACACAAGACGCGATTCTTGCACTTGAAAATCCATCGGGTATTGCATTTTGCCCGGAGTATTGGTGCATGCGCGACCTCATTCCACTTCGGAAAGATCAGTTGAAATTAGTGGATGGACACTTGAGTTGCCCGGTGTGTGGTGGGAAGGTTCGCTCTGAAAAGAATGAAGATGTGAATGAGTTCAGTGTGATCCAGCGGAAAGACGCAAAGTTTCCGGCATACATGACAACTGTGAAATCAGGTCGAAATGGTCGACGGATGCCATGTTGCTACACAAAGGCACGCGATCAGGAGCAAGGTGAACTTGTCCCAAAGGGCGACGAAGCATATGTCTTAAGTTCACCTGGACTTCCGAAGTTTCGAATTGGATATGTAGCAGTTGATATTGCCGGGGCATTGAAACTTGACCTGAAATATACAGAGTCGATCAAGAGAGCAGATCGATTAGAAACAGGCAAGGGGGATTTTTTCAGAGTTGGACTTGGACGACCCACAGAAACACTTCCAAAACTTCTCGGGGAAACCAAATCAATTCCGCAACCTAAAGATGCACCTGAGCAAGTTATGTTGTGTTCGTTTTATCGAACATGGAAAGATCTTGGAGAGGGGTCAACGGAATCGGACCGCATCTTAAGTGGAATTCAAAATGCATATGCGACAAATCGGATGTCGGTGTTTGACGAGATGGAATATGCAACATCAATTTTAAAATGTAGAGTCATTCAACTTCACACAACAGCACAGTCTGTATCGTGTGGATTTTGGTCGGATACACTCACTGCAGATTCGAGAACAATTGTGATGATCGATACAGATGTATTAGGGTATGTAGAACGACGTCGCAAGACTGCGGACAATTCGCTGTTCGTCTACACAATTGATGTGCAAAAGGCGCCGTTTACACCGTCAACCCGGAAAGCGCTCTTTTCTCTTCATGAGAACTCGTGCTTGACAACAAACCCGTCCATCGACACGGCAATTACCGAGTTGCGTGCGCAGGGACATACGTCATATGAATTGGTTTTAGATCCATTCAAGCGGATCCAGGCAGTTCTTGTACCGAATGTGATCGTTCTTCCGGTCCAACCGATTAAAAAGAACTTGGAACTCTTACCTGCAGATATTCGACTGACGCGGACCCGAGATGGATATCATGCGATATCCGACGCGGAACTGCCGACACGTGAGACGGCAATGGAGTTTCTCAAACATGCACGGGACCCGGGGTATGCGATTGTCGGGGATGCACATACGACAGATGGAGTGCCTGTAGAGTTTATACTCAAATGTCAATTTCGTTCCCCGTTTCGTCCAGGCAATGCAGTATCGTCCGAACCGGCAATGAATGTCATTTCGACTGTTCGTCTTCCAAATCAAGAATCGACTCTTGTGGATGGAGTTCCGAATGAAGAAGACACGACTCTTGCAAGTGAGATTTCCTATCACTCTGAAGTTTTTGACTTTTTACTCTTTTCGCTTTCAAAAGATATTTTGCGAGACGAGTACGCGACACTGCGCGACTCCATTGAAACGGGTGAACGACTTGTCCCCGAACTCGGAAAATGGTTTGATGCCGAGACACATTGGGCGCCGTCTGGATCTCCACAAGCATTTGTGAGCAAGGTCAGGGCACCCTGTGGACAATTTATGGAAAAGGATGCGTGCAATTCATCAACTCTTTGCGGGTGGCAAGGTGGATCGTGCAAGGTGACGGTCAAGTCAACACCGACGGTGGACAAGAAACTTATGGTCCGTCAAATTGCCAAGACCTTGCGCGAAAATCCTAAGCAGCGTGCACTCGTGTTAGACGACCGTTTATCTCCGTTTTTCAGTACCGTCTTGTACCTCGAGATGCCCCACGAGTTAATAACGACCGTCGTCCCCGAGTCCGCCTAGTTCCACCTGCTTTTAGACGCTCGATCTGCTTCAACTTCTTAACAATTGCCGTATAGATCGACACATCGTGGTGTCCACGAATGGTCGCACCCTTCTTGCGGGTCAAGCGCGCCTCTAACGCAGCAACCTCCTTCTCGAGTTTCTGGATCTTCTCCAGCGACCCGCCCTTTGCCGGGGATATACCCAACGCAACCTGCGACCCTACTGCACGAGACTGGTCAGGTGACGTGATCACCGCAGACTTGTTCTCGCCGAACTTCGCGGGTTCATTTACCGCAAGTGCATTGAGCGCATTCTCCTTCTGACTCAGTTCACCCTTGGGTCGAACCTTAATCGCAGAGTCCGGTACCTTGTTGCCTGCCATTGTTCTTTCCAAAACAAACAAGTTTGGGAGTCCCCAAGATTGTTTGGTTTGTTTCGTGATGGGATCGAACCATCGACCTCTTGCGTGTAAAGCAAGCGTTCTACCGACTGAACTAAGGAAACATATCATGTAAATACACCATATGCAATTAGGGCAGCGGTGATGAGCATGATGTATGCATGAGTATCTTTACTGGTTTGGGGGAGGGAGGCAAACAAGATGTAGAGATGCGTCACGACAATTAGAAAAAGTCCAATGAGGATGGGCAAGGTTTTCATTGTATACTATCAAGATTTAACGCTTACGAGTGCGCCGGGACTTGCGACGGCGCCTACGAGTACGACCCTTGCCAAATGAAGCCTTTGCCTCATTGTATCCTTTGGAACCGGGTAGCACTGTTCCATCAGGAAGCGGGCGGGGCGGGGCATAAGGGTCTGCGAACGTATCTTTATAAACGATAGCAGCCGCCTCTGCAACTGACTTCTTTTTGGCTCTCACATCCTTGTATTTTTCCTCCATTTCTACATAAAAACGATTCAACGGATCGTAAGCGCGTGCCCTCTTTATAAGGCCTCGATCAAATGCGTCACTATCCGCATTGCTCCATTCATTTCTGTACCGACCGCGGTTTTTTCTCATCAACACGTCAGCTTCTGCCGCCCACTCATCTTCGGCTCTCTCTGTCAACTCATGTAGCCTAAAATATTCATCTTTATCTGCCGTCGACCAAGCGTTAGCTCCAGTTATCCCATTGGCACCTGGAAGCGCAGATCCCCACGGGATGCGTCTTTGATCCATTACTCATTGTCAAGATTTAAGCCGTCGGGGCAGTCTTGATGAAGTGGACCTTCAGGAACGTCTGCAGGTTCAGGTACGTCACCTCATCCTTGTCCGCAACGCGCAGGAGCTTCGCGAGGGCAGCGTTCGGCAGGATGCGGCGCTTGAACGTCGGGTCAAAGCACGAGTGCGTCTTGACATAGGCGGAGATGAACTTGGTCACCTCCGTCTGCGAGCGCTTGGAACCCGACGGGAGACCCATGAAAACGCACAGCTCGTCCGTCAGGGGGCGCTGCACAAGGAACGCGTTGTTCGCACGGCGCGCCTCCCACGTCTTGCGCTCCTCGGGCGTCATGTCCGCCGGGTTCTTCTTCTTCTTCTTCTTGGAATCGCGCGCCTCACGCTTGGTCGCCTTGATCGCATCGTGCACGTTCTTCACGGCATCGCGCACCTTGGTGGTGAACTCCGTGCCCAGCGCCTTGAGCTTCTCGCCCAGGGAGGCAAGGAGCGCCTCGCTGCCCTCGAGCGACTCGACAACCACAACCGGCGCCTCCACCGTCGGGACGACAGTCTCAACCTTGGAGGCAACCTTGGGCGCCTTCGCCTTGGTCTCCTTCTTGACGGCAACCGGCGCCGCCGGAGGAGCAGCGACGACGACCTTGGGTGCAGCGGCAGACTTCACGGGGGCGGGGGAATCGGACTTCTTGGCAGGCATCTTGTTTGCATTACGAACAGTCTTGTTGTTCTCCATTTCTAACGCGGATTGGTATACTCTTACCCTACGGCGGTCATGTAAATGACATGTCAACATCTGTAAAGTGCGGACATAATAAGAAATACAACATCGTACGATTTGGTCTCCAACAGCATAATTTGAATCAGGGTCGTACTCACAAGTGCATAATTATATGCGGGGAGACCGCTTTTTGCGACCCCCTGGGTGCAGAGTTGCTCAATGCGTACCGGCACCCGGTTAAGCGAGGACAAATCAGCACGCAACAATCTAAAAAAAGCACTTAAATTATTATGACCCAATCTTGCAAGTGATTCAGGGTGAACATCTTCAAACCCATACGAGCGGAGCAACTGAGAGATCGCGCACCATCTGCGCATAATACGAGGCACCCATTCTTTGCATTCAGACGGATTCACTAAATTCCGTCGTCTACGCATGAAATACAATTTATGCATCCGGATAAGGTCATCGTGAGCAAACGGTACACGTGTATATGGATTCGTAGGAGACACAGATCGAGTTGACCAATCGTAGACCGTTGCGAAATCAAACCACCACGTCTTATCATTTTCAAGGATCCCAAAATAATCAAACGGATCTTGTTTGTCCTTTTCGATACAGGTTACCAAGTCTTCATCATTTGCAGAGTGTATTCGTTTCAGTACACCTGGTCCACATAATTTAAAAAATTGACGAAGTCTCCACCCTCTCCACAATGCCTGGAATCGATAGACTGTGCTGTCTCTATGCAAGTCTGTCCATAAGATGGCATGCTTCATCTTGATATGTCGTCCGCAGAGAATTGATCCCGAAATACACATTGCTGTACATTGTTCCTTTGAACTCTTCTTTTTAACAGATGCACATAGCGGCATTATCGTTACCCATCAAGGACATTTAAATCTATCGCCACCTGCCCGCACACCCAACCTTCGGATCGGTAAGATACTTTAGACTGATCTCACGAACGAGGTCTCGAGGAAACCACATGTCGGTTGGTGTAGATCCAGTCAACCCTCGCTCATATTGGCGCCTTGTCCTGAGTGTACAGCGGGTCGCGAGTTCCTTCTTTTCACGGTGTGTAAACCGACATGCCTTGTAGTACGTGTACGACTGCGAAAGGGGTTCGTCCCAGACACGCCACCAAAGTCCGTATGGACTCTCTGCAGGAGATCCGGTATACGCGACCAGGTCTCCCTCGGAATAGACTACGTTGTGGAACTTGATCATGTTGTATCCGACGTCATTGACATAATATTCTGTGAATGTCCCTCGGAAAACAGATGGAGGGCGTGTGTACCGACTCCACGAATCGACGGACACTGCGTAGTACTTTTCGCCGGGAATGAGGTTGAGGATGTTGACTTCCTGGAAACTAGAGAGCTGAGGCGTGATCATTCTTGCAGTGAGAGTCTTGGGATTCGATTTTGGTAGTTTCGTTTTTAAAACCAATTCTGTCTCCTAAAAACGAAATCACCAGTTTATTCGGTAAGTCTTCTCATACATCAAAATGGCAACCTCCGCAATCATCCCTTCCGAGAGTCTCGATATCTCCCGCGTCGTCATTGGTGACATCCGCCCGAATCGTGCGGGTGGCAAGACCGTTCCGGTTCGCTACAATGGACAGAATCTTGTGGTTCGTACTCCGCGCATCTTCTATCCCGCCGGAGTTGTGACCCGGGTCGATGAGCAGAACAAGAGCAACTACAACCTGCTTGCCAGTCTCAAGGGATGCGATCCGTATGCCAAGGAGGTATCAACGGACGGTTCGGACATTGGCGCATTCTACAACTTTCTTCTGGCATTCCAGGAGAAGATCCTTGCCGCTGCAGTCACGAACAGTTCCAAGTGGTTTGGCAAGGCGCGTACTGAGGCGGTTCTTCGCGACACGATGAAGCTCATGCTCACTCCGAGTGTGGACAAGGTCGACGGCGAGTGGGTTCCGAATGGCAAGTATCCGCCGAGTCTTCGCATGAAGATTTCGGTTTGGGATGGCGAGGTCAGCATGAGCGTGGTTGACAAGGACAATAACGAGGTTGCGGTTACGCCTGAGAATCTCGACCAGGTGTTTCCGAAGCGCATGGAGGGTCGTATGGTGGTTGCGCCCTCCGTCTACGTGACGGGTCTCGGTTTCGGTGTCACCTGGCGCGTGACTATGGCAAAGGTGTTCCCGCCTGAGTCGCGGTCTGCGTCGGATGTCTTCAAGGATATCGCGGAGAAGGAGAATGCGCCGCTTCCGGATGCTCCAGTTGTCGATCTTCCGACTGTGGACTCCGCCCCGGATGTTACAGAGGAGCGTGCATCAACTCCACCGAATCGAGCGAATACAGGCGGTGCTAGTGCGCCTGTTCTTCCGAAGAAGCGGAAGTCGCAGGTTGCTCCTGCCTGAGATAGGCATAAACACGTGAGTCCTTAGGGGGACTCTGCAAATTCATAAACTCATCCACAAAGACAACTTTTTCAATGTCCGGGTAGTCAAGCGGGTGTGGCGTACCATGCCCCGGTGTCAAGGTTTTCGTCTTGCACGTTTCACATACATACATTGTCGGACGATTCATAAGTATAGAGGGGGATACGACACGGGTCGAACTCCGAAGACATGTATTTAAGAAAGAGGTTGGATTTGTCCATCCATTCACTAGAAATCTCTCGTAGGTATGTTCAGGCAATGCAGACCACAATGTACTACCTGATGTCCACTCCTCTTCCTGGAAAAGTGTAGCAAATGGACTCTCGTGAAACCAAAGAAGCGACACATCTGCATTGTTTTCCTTGCGATGCTCTGCACATCCTACTCGCTCTAACTCCGTATTGTATAACCAAAAAACGTTTGCATGTGTATATCTCGGATCACGCGCACCTCGGTAAACATCGTGTCCACCCATAGTCCACAGATCAGAAATAACGTCAATGTCAGTATCCACAACGTCAGATGACACGTCATAGACAATCGAAGGGTTTATGATTGAAAACATTACTCTTTTCGAATGAAAGATTGGTGTAGTCTGTACGCATCAGTCTGTGTCGTATCCATCCATATCCAGAACGAGTTTCCCCTCCAAATGCTTCCAATGTACGCTTTCGTGGGCGCGTCCACCCGTTGAACCACGCCCACCCCTCCAGCGAAGAATGCGGAGGGGTTGCGTGATAGGTTGAGGATCAAACAATGCCCGCAATCCCCAGAATGCAGTCTGTTCAGGGGTCGGCACATCAAAGTTTGTTGGTCCTCGCACAGGACCTTCTGCAGGGAACTCACGAAGGAACGTAATTGCGTCCACGACATCTCCATCAAAATCCCGAAGCGCATTGCACGCCTGTCCACGCGTCACATTGCACTGGTCCATGATAAAGGTAATGTCGTCCTCGGGTACACAAATATCTCCCAAGTTCACCATGGACATGAGTCGCGTGACATACCGGAAGGTCATGGGGAGAATGGCGGGTTCCTCCTCCTTCTCTTCGATACCCTTGACCTCCTTCCGACACAGTGGACATGATGCGTTCTTAGAGGACCACTTTACGAAGCACTGGACATGGAAGGTATGCTTGCAAGAGAGTGTGCAGTGACCGCTCGATGCATCGATTGTCAGGTAACAAATTGAACAGTCCTCCATCTTAGAATCTTTTATTCTTTACTCTACTCTTTTCGTTTTATTCGAACGAGACCACAACGCGGACGTCGTGTCGCTTGAGTGACTTTGTTGCTGACTTGGACAGTTCGTGGCGCTTACGACGTCCATCCTCTCCATCGACCTGCGCACTCTGCGAACACGTCTCCATATCGGTGTGGATATCGTCATAATTCGTCTCAAGGTACTCGAGAACCTCATCCTGCAGAATCCATTCAAAGAAATTCAACTGCCCAACTGTCGTGTCTAACCCCCGAAACTGAATTCTGCGACACCGACAGAATGGATCGAACATCTTTTTGTTATATGCCTTGAGATGCGCCTTGTAGACAAGATACACAATCACGTGACGACCCGACTTGGTCATGTATGAAATATTGTGCTTCTTCGCATAATTGGTCACAAACCAATCTAGAAGGCGCAAAGAGATGCGGGACTTTCCGGACAAGATTGAACTCACTCGATCAAATGTACCGACGCGCGAATAGAACGTTTCCAGACGATACAAGACCAATTGCTCCTTACTTAAGATGGTCTCCATGTTCAAATCTGTATTTTATGCCTGAAAATGAGTTTTCGCTGTTCAAACGCAGACGAGGTATGGATCGTTTTCTTAGGTTATGGATACGCGTATACCGCGCAAAGAAGGTAGTTCGTTTGTATGGACAGAATGACCAGCGAACGGATGCGTGGCATGCCAAACGCAGTGAAATGATCACTGCGTCTGAAGTGTCGGGAGCATGGGGGACACCAACTGCTCGACGAACCCTAATTCTGCGAAAACTTGTTCCAAGGGAGAGTGGGTCAGGATCTGCACCGGCCCTAATTTGGGGGACGCGTATGGAACCAGTTGCCAAGGAGATTTATGAAGTGGAGACGGGATGTAAAATCACCGATGTTTCGTGTGTCCAACATCCAGTGTACCCGTTTCTCGGCGCTTCACCGGATGGAATCTTAACGAGCACAACAGATCCGTTCCGCAGGTGTCGCCTTGTCGAATTTAAATGCCCGTTTTCTCGACCGGCAAAGAATGGGATTCCCGAGGCATACGTACACCAGATGCAAATGCAGATGGAGTGTACGGGCATTGACGGGTGTGAATATGTCGAGTTTCGATTCAAACAGGTCTGGTTTGCCGAATGGATGCGGTACACGGGAAAGAAGGGCACCTTTGCTGTTCGAGGGGACACGGTGTTTTATAAAGGGTTAGATGAGAACCTGCAGACATGGCGCACCGGTCTTGCCGGAGACAGTGACGACTACCAACTTGTCTATTGGATCCTCGACTCTCAGAAACGCGACTTTGTGGCACATGACCCAAACTGGTTACCATCGCATCTTCTTGATCTCAAGTCCTGCTGGGATGAAGTGCTTGCACATCGTACTGCAGGGACATTGCCCGAGTCGCCCAAGAGCACCGTCGTTACACTGGAACTGTAGTCGATCCTGGAAAGTATAACCCCGTCGTCACATACCCTTCCTCCTGTGCAAACCACACGCTAGGCAGCGTGAGTGTCCGCGTCGGGTTTAAATACGCACCCCACCACGAAAAGGTTGAATTCGCGCAGATTCCACCCGCACACTGCGACATGAGGAAAAGTGAATCTAACTCCGACTCATTCTCCACCATCGAGTACGAAATGTTTTTCAACCACGGTTGGGATTGCGCATACTCGACATCATTCGTAAAAATCGTGAACTTGGTGTTTTGCGGAAAGAGGGCAATGGCACGAGGGTAGTACTGTGACAGATCGACGTGATGCAGTGCGTTCCCTACATAATCTCCGCCTCTTACGTGGAGAAACACCGTGGACTCAATACCCGGGTACCTGGCAAGACATGCGGTATCGAAATGAAGTCGTTTCACAAAGTCGGGATCTATATACTGCCAATCTTGGAAGTACCCAGTGAGTTTTACGTGATCTTTCCAGGCAAGGTTTTCCCAGTTTTTTTGGTAGGACATATTGTTTTCACCGACCCAGATCGGTTCGCAAAACGCATGGCGGTATAAATATTTCCAATCACGAAAGATCGTGGACAGGTACGAGACCGATGAATGCGTGGACTTGTTCTCCAATGTATCGAACCAGAGGACGCGGTTTTCACGCCTTGCAATGTGATTGGCAGCAGCAAGTTGGAATAACTGATTTCCGAGACCCGCATATAGATCCGGGCATAACGACGGTGGCATCTTCAAGATCATAGACCACGTTAGGTCTCGGATCTCGCGTACGATATCCGAATAGTCAGGTCGCTGTGTTATGGGTGGGGGAACGGGCATATACCATCGATCCGGTTTCATCACGCGCATCCAATACCCGTCGATTGCATATTCGTAGTTGTAAACCGAACCTGGGTTCGTTTCAAGTAGATATGTCAACCCCTCCTTGAAATTCGCAAGGAGTGTCGGGATATAGGGACCGTTCACAAGATACGAAGACGTCGTATATCCGTGTTTCAGTCGCAGAGACGCGTATTCGTATTCAGCAGATGTACATCCTAACGAAATCACGTCATATCTGTTTGCATCCACCAATGTCTCGATCATTGTCATCGCATTCGAATATGTAGACGCATCTGTCGTCCAACGCGCATCGTCTTCTAACATAAGAATGTTCTTGCATCCGGACTTCATTGCATCTTCGAGAACGGCAATATGTGACATAACACATCCGATTATTCCGTGCTCGTGCTTGACTGCCTCGAATCGCGAGACCTTGTCTGCGGGAAATGTGGGCAGCACCTCTTTTTCCATAAGGGCACGACGGTCCGTCCGATGTGCCAAATTAATGTACACAATCTTGTCGAGAAACCCCCACATTATCCTTTGCGAATAAATACACTTTCAGGTTTTAGCGTAGAGCATGCAATGCACTGCGTCTATATCAATTTGGACTCACGACCGGATCGGCGCACACTGATTGAATCAGAGTGTACTCGTCTTGGTTTAGATGCCGAACGGTTCCCCGCAATTGTTCGGGATCCTGGCGGTCTCGGATGCGGTGAATCTCATCTTGCCGTGTTACGTCTTGCGCGTGAACGTGGATATGACCGCGTCTTAATTTTAGAAGACGATGTCGAGTTTGTTGTAGATCGGACAACATTTGATGCGTCGATTCCGGATACATTCGATGTCTTTATGATTTCTTACAATATGAACCGGAGAGATGGCAACCGTGTTGTGGAAGCACAGACGACCGGGGGATATATCGTCGCATCCCACTACTACGACACGCTAATCAAGCGATGGGAAGAGGGTCTCGCATTGTATTATCAGCACCCTGAGCAACACTGGAATTACATTTTAGATCAGTACTGGAAACCCCTGCAATTAATTGATGAGTGGTATGCGTCACCGACCGAACTGTGCATTCAGAGACCTGGGTACAGTGATTTATCGAAATGTTTTATCGACCACGATCGGAAAATCACCTATGTCACTGCCTTTTTCTTGCCGAACGATCGACCGCCCACACAGTTGCCAGAGACGTATTTGGAGCAGTTTAAGATCCTTGTCGACTCGGGTATTTCACTTGTATTGTTTTTGGACAGTACACTTACGTGGACATTCCCGGAAAACGTGCATGTCATTCGAGTCTCGTTCGAAGACACGTGGATCCACAAGGTGACTCGAGATGTGATTCTCGAAATCACCACCTTGCGTGCCGAAAAGGACACGACAGGGTACATGAAGATCCAGCACAGCAAGATGGAGTGGTTGAGTCGAGCACATGAATTGAATGTATATCACACAGAGTGGTTTGCCTGGATTGATTTTGGTCTTGCGCGGTTGCTAGATACCGCAACCCTGAATCGGTTGCGACGCATGCCTGTACCTGAGACACCTCGACTTGTCACGCCGGGTCCGTGGGGGTGGATCGATTGCAATGTATGGGTTGATGTCCAGTGGCGATTTTGCGGTGGATTCCTGATGATTCACGCCGACAAGATCCCGGGATTCTGGGAGGCATATACAGTCGCTGTACTCAACAGGTTACCTAGATTCACCTGGGAAGTCAATATCTGGGCATTAATGGAGTGGGATGGGTATGATTTCGGTTGGGTGCGTGGAAACCACGATTCGTCTGTCATCCCCACAAATTACGAACTCTGCCCGTGGGGAAATGTTCGGGGATACATAAACTTAATTTAGAGACCGTGTACTGTCAGTGTATAATGTATCTTCTCCGTCCAGAAAGTTCGGGGACATCTACGCCCTTGTTTGTTCGACTCCCATCCGATGGATTGCTCTTTCCCGAACAAGGAGTTGCAAAGTGGATCTTTGAGTCCGGGATTCCCGAATATCCGTTAATCAAATGGGTTGCGCAGAATTACGGAGATCCATCGAGGATCTTTTTAGATATTGGAGCACATGTCGGAACCTATGCAATTAGTATTGCCCATGCGTTCAAGCACACGTATGCATTTGAGTGCAATCCAAAAGTCTTTTGCTACCTTGCCGGAAACATTGCCCTTCGTGACTTGACGGACAAGGTGTCGCCCATTTCATATGCGCTCGGAGACAAGGCGGGTTCGCTTGACTATCATATTCGGTCGGAAGACGGAGGCGGCAATGGAGTCAAGATACTGGACGAGACCGACGCAGAGTGTTCGAAGATAAAAGTCAATGTCCGCACGCTTGATTCCTTTCAATTGTCTGATATCGGATGCATCAAGATTGACGTGGAAGGATTTGAAAAGGAGGTCTTGATGGGTGCACGTGACACGCTCAAACGCAACGGGTATCCGCCCATTGTGTTCGAAAGTTGGGGTCCGTGGAAGGTGGGGTCCGAAGGTCTTCGGCAACACCTATTTGACTACTTGAGAGAGATTGGGTACACTATCGCCCCGCTGTTGGGCGCACAAGACATGTTTGTAGCAACTGTTTCCAAGTCCTGACACGTGTCCCTTCAAACTTTGCATTCCATTCATCGATCGTATACTGATTTCCCATACTCAGATTGCACCGACTGCAAATTGGAATGAGGTTCTCGACAGTTGTCTTGCCTCCCTTCGATTCGGGTATATTGTGACCGCAATGAAAATCAAACACATTTATTGTATTTGTACACCATCGCACCTTGCACGGGACCTGAAACTTTTCGCCCACATGAACCAACCACACCTGCTCACGAACTGCCCTAGGAATTGTCTCCTTCCTCATTATAGTCTTACACAACGTACGCTGTATATTGATTGACTTGGAACGGTGTCTCGCGCCCTACGATAGGCGGAGATGTGACCGGAGGTTTGGGCATACTGTTTGTTGTCTGCTCATACGATGAGTCCTCCTTGGCAATCGTGCGTGAAACTTGCGTTGTATTTCCGCCATAATACTCAATTTGCCCAAACGATTCCTTTCCTAAACTCCAGGATACGAGGACAAGTCCGATTGCAACAATCAATACAAGGAGAGGCGTAGTCTTCATTACTACCTAGTCCGATAAAAACGAATTGATTCGTCTCTTGCCGAAACAATAAGCAAGATGGAAACTGCACTCAAGACCCTTCAATCCCTGTTCGCTGCACGTAAGATGGACGTGACACTGACACACGTTCCAACAAATGATTTGGACTCTGTGAATCTGTACACCATTGGGAATGTTCTCGTAATGTTCTGCCAGAAGGAGAAGATCTTGGACAGAGATATCGGCAAGTACCTCAAGTTTGCCAAGGACAATGACTATACCAAGGGCATCACTGTCGTGACCTTGTCCGACCCCTCTGAGAATGTTCTTTGGGCAACCAAGACCTATGCGAAGGATCGTGTACAGTTCTTTACTCTACGTGAACTCCAGTTTGACATTGCGACCCATACGCGATACTACATGCCCCACCGAATCTTGAACCAGGAGGAGATTCAGAAAATGATGGAGGAGCAGAAGATTGTCAAACTTGAGCAACTTCCCAAAATCGACTCGCAGGATATCCAGGTGCGTCGAATTGGCGCGATTCCAGGTGATGTCATTCATATCAAGCGGCATTCAGATACAGTCGGTCAGGCAGATGTGTGGAGACTTTGCGTGATGGATGCCCACACAAATACCGGACAGTAAACAATGAGCGACTTCAATTCCTTGAAAAAAGAGTACGACGACCTTCTTCAAAAGGCAACCAATGAACCTGATCAGACTGCCCGCGATGCCGACATTGCCCAACTGATCATTCTCAAGCAAAAAATGGCAGATGCCATCACGTCCTCGCTCGGGTCTGCAGGCGAGGAAATGGGAGAGAAGCGCCAACTCCTTCTTGCTGAACTTGCTCGTATTCAATACGATTACAATGGACTCTTAGAATCAGGCGATAAACTCAAAACACTTCATCAGATTCGCGATTACGAACAAGGAAAGATTCAACCCATTAGTTTTTCCATGTACGAGATCGGATTAGGGGTTGCCTCTGTTCTGCTGGTTGCTCTGCTTTTTATACGGCGTTAAGCACGCCAAACAAGACCATAAACACGAGGATCAAGGATGATTTCAGAAGAACTGCCGCAGACAACAAACTCGAAGGTGGAGGTGCACTCTGTTGCGACGAAAGAATCTGTTGGTCTTCCAATTTCGGACGCTGCGCCGCAAGATCTTGAGACTGCGAATGCAATGCCTCGATTGCATCCGTGTCCGGATTGTTCGAAAGAAAGGTCTGAACTGTCTGTTTATTCTGATCTGCAGTGGACTGTAATGCAGCAATTGCCGAATCAATTGACTCTTGTGCCGTCATATATGCCTGCTGACTCCCTGCATCTTTGTTCGTTCCATAGGCAATGTAATTCGTTGTATATGTATCGAGAAGTGCCTGGAACTCCGGCGGAACAGATGCCGGAGTACCCTCTCCTGTCGGTTGAAAGGTGGCATCGTTTGCACCCTCTGCAATTCGAGACACATAGAGCATCGTTGCCCCGACCAAGAGAACTGCAAGAAGACTAAGTGCTTCAATCATTATCTTGTGGGTGAGTAAACAAAATGCCGACCTCTCCCTACTTTCAACCCGGACGCACACCCGCGAACCGTAGTGCTGCAATGGTAGGCGATGCATCGGATCATACTCGGTTCGTTCGCCTTGCTGCTCAGGCAGCGACAACTGCAGTTCCTCAGCGTACGCCTGGACCTAAACTGGTTCGGGGCATGACAGACAATAAATCATCGACTCTTGTTGCTGATATCAAGTTCATGTCTTCGATTTATGGTCAGTATAACTCATTTGCAGAAAATCGCAAGTGAGAGTAATGTCGTGTCCATCTGGATTCCAAATTGGTACATCTGCGGATCTGTGTCGCATGGTGTGTCCACCGGGATTTAAGTATTTGAACAATGGAGGTGTGGAGACATGTGTCTACAATCCCGACAATCAATATACACTTCACCTTCAGGAATTTCCAACAAACTCAAATCCAAGTACATTTGATGCGGAGAAAACCCGCTTTACAGATGATTACGCTGCACTCTTTACTCGTATTCAATCAGATCAAGTGGCAGCGGCACAGACAGACGCTGCACAATCGGATGGACGAGTCCTTGTGGTTGGACACGATACTGCAACGTCGCAGGCAGGGTTGCTCGATCAAATGGACAAGACAATTGCGGCGCTCAAACCGAAACGTCCGCCGACCCAACCGTGGGAAGATGTAAGCGTGTCAGCAAATCAGATTCTTAAAGATCAGACATCTACAGACTTGCTCGTAATCCAAATTGCCTTCTTCACCGTGTTTTTGTGTCTTCTCGTGCTCATCTTTCTGCCGATGGATTCTGCACAGTATGTCATTCTTCTTCTCTTGTCGATAGGAACTGCAGTTGGATACTATCTTTGGACTATATAATGACATTGACCGATGCGCAGACGGCAACGATGGAGGCGCTGTACACAACAACCGGATACTCTGAAAAGTACAAGACATTACAAGGTGAGATCAATCAGCAAATTGCAGTCTTAGAACTGGTTCAAAATGCAAAGGATAAGGTCTTGGGAGCGCGAGATGATTTGAAGTATTCCGTCACGACCTTTTCAAAGCAGATTGCCGACATGCAGAATCAGGTCAACATGACAAATGAACAGAACAGACTTGCCGTCGCATCCGGTGGTTGGTTTAACTGGTTACTGAACTTGATTTTAGTTGGTGCACTCGGAGCGCTTATCACGACAGTTGTGCGCAAATTCTTGTTCAAACAAACAGGTCTCCAAGGATATGGAGGTCCAAGACCCTCGTAGCGTCGCTGATTTCCAAAAGACGACATTCTGCGGTCATCCTCGTGCACATGTTCGGAAAGTCTTGATACAAAATATTGGACTGGGAAATGCAGACTATGCATGTTACTGGACACTCGAACTCTTATGTTCGGGTCTCGTGCACAGTATTTGGGATGCCTTTTTCGAAGCGTCTGCACTTGCAATTAACCGATCTCAACCCAATGCATTCTTGTTCTTGGCACGGGCGTATGAGACCTATGCACCCCTTGAAGCAGAGTATACTATCCACAACATGACAGAGATTCGAAACAATCCAGATGTACGTCGGATTTTATGCGATACGGCCGCAACGCTTGCCTTGTGTCGTAAAAACAAATTGCCATCCCTTCCAGTCATGAAAGTCTCTCATGACTTTGACCCGGTGACGATTCAAGAAAACATTAAGGCGCCGAGTCATATGTTTGGTCGAATCGTCATGCGACCTGCCGATCCTATGCCGGCAAATATCCCCATGAATGAATTCTGCTACTGCATTCGTCCGGATGTACGCGATGCGACACGCGCTCTCTATTGGATGTCGTGGGTCTATACATATTGCCGTGAACACAAGAAGCAGACCAAATCGCCCCTGTTATTCGCAAACCGCGGCGACGAATACGTTTCGGGGACCCACGGCACACATCCGGTGTGGATTTTCTGGGATGCCGTGAAGAAACAGGCAGGACCTCACGTAAAGGTCTATGTGGAAACACTGTACAAGATTCATTCCTTGAGGTGGTCGCCAACTGACAAGTCGAGGCAATGTCTTCTTGTTGCGGCAATTGTTCTTGTGTGCGAGTCGGCACTCGACACAAGTCCTGTCATGGGAGGCACAGTTGCTGTTTCAAACGTATTGGCAGGTATGCCGGGTTGGATTGATGCAATTCTTCGTATGCAAAAGAGTTTTTCTAGCGAGACTCATAAATGACGGTCTCCGATAAGCAACTGAGATGCACTGCGATTATTGCCTTACTGTTTTTTATCCTGTCCCACCCGGTTACGTACACATTAACCAACCAGTTGGTGGGTGGAACAATCTTGGTCAATAAACCGACCACCTTTGGATTGTTGTTGCATACAGCAATCTTTGCCGTGGCAGTGTATTATGTGCACCAGTATTAAATGTCTGGTCGACCTCTGAGTCTTCGAAAGGCAGCGCCACGTGCCGACAGCGGAGACATTCCAGTTGTCCAGGCATTTTATGTATTCAATCACACTCCAACGGACGAGACTCGCACGACGCTTCAAGAGGAAGCAGCAAAGGCATCTGAAGACGAGTTTGGACGCGCGCTCCACAAGGCAGTTCAAGAAGGAAACATTGATGGAGTGACCATTCTTGGCACAACACATCGCGAGTGGATCGATGTAAAAGGGGAGGAAAAAATGACGCCTTTTTTATGGGCACTGACACAAGGCAAAAAAGAGATTGCCGTGAAACTTGTGGAGTTGGGCGCAGACATACGTGCGACAGATCAGAACGGGCAAGGTGTAAAAGAGATGGTTGGTCACCTTGAACATATGGAACAGTTTGCGAAAGACAAGGGATGGATGGGTGGTCGGAAGCGTACTCGAAAGGTTCGTCGGACTCGTCGCAGGAGAACCCATCGCAGACGCTAAAAAAACGAATCTACAGAGTCGAATCCAAGTGATAGCAAGAATGTTCAAACCCGTCATTTCCGCAACACAAGTTGCACCGTTGATTGGAGAGAATCCCTACCAACCCTTTCACGAGGCAGCGTTGGCAGTGTTGTCCAAAGATGCAGCGACCAAGGCAATTCTCGAGCGTCTTTTGACAAGGGGCAATAAAAAGAAGTTCATACAAGTGAAGGTGGATGCCTTTGCCGATGTGAACATCCAAGAATCCGTGCGCAAGACAACGGCGGCAGTCAAGCAGGCAGATCGTGCAGTTGCTTTAAAGATGGAGGCAGGTGAGGCGAATGCAATTGCGATAAGGGCAAGAGAGAATGGAGACGATATGGCAACGGTGGAGAAACTTGAAGTCGTGGCAACAATGAAGAAGTTCGAGGCAGATCTTGCCGCTGCGTCTGCGCCGAAACTCGACGATGTTCTTAGCGCTCATACTGACCTTGTCAAGAAGGTTGTCGATGCCCATCATACAGATTTGCCTGCAGATGTACGTGCCAAGTTGGTCGCGGAGGCAAGTGGAGATATTGTGAAGCAGCGGGGATTGCGAGATGAAGATGCGATCTTGAATGCATATGCTGCTCGAAACGACGTGGTGGTGTCTGAGCGAAACACGCGTGTTCTTCGGAAGGAGTTTGCAAACTTTATCCTGGTCGGTCGGACGGATGGATGGGTGGAGTCTCAGAATCGGATTGTCGATGCCAAGAACCGCAAGAGGTGGTGGGCAAAGGTTCCATCGTACGATATCTTGCAACTGAGGGTGTACATGAACATGGCAGATGCCACGGATTCGCAGTTGGAGGAGAAGTTCCCCGATGGTCGTCACCGCACCACGACCTACACCAATGACTCTGCAGAGTGGATTCGGGTCGAGACGGCACTTACTCAGGTCGCCGATCGCCTTATTCGGATTGCCGCATCTGAAAGTGAGTTACAGGGTATTCTTGACTTAAATACAGTGTAATGGAGGTTCAACTTGTTGTCGGCGTACCCCTTGCGTGGATGACCTGCACACCGATTCGAACGTACGAAACGACCTATTTATATACGGGATTGTCCCGTATTGACACGTATACGCAGAAAATCCAGACATTAGAAGGATTGCCGAATGGGAATGTTCGGTTCACAGAACGAGATTTTTTAGATGGTGTTGTTCCCAGGGTGTACTCGACCGAACACGTTCGAGTCACAGAGTTTGCGAATGTACCGCGTGTGTGGAAGGAAGAAATAAGTCTAGGCGAAGTGTATTTTTATAGTCAATGCGGTCCCAGGACACCTCGGAAAACCTAAAGATCTATACAAATGACGAGTACAGATATCTTGTCCCTTGCTCTGACAAGTCTGGCAGTTTTAATTGCCATTCACCTCTCTGTTTTTTGGGTGGTTCGCACAATGTTCCCTGCACCCGTGCATGCCCCAGTTCCTGTTCCGGTAGGCGTGCCTGCTATCCCCGCCGCCCCTGTTTACGTAGAACCCCCGGAGACGAAGCAAGAGATTCATGTACCCACGTATGAACCGCCTGTACAAATGGAAACCCCTCGCAAAGAGGTGCCAGGGACAACCGATATTGCGGCACTCAGCAACAGTCCCCCAGTATAATGGGTTTCCAGGATGGGTTCTCTTGACCCACGATGAAGATGGAACTGCGCGCGCCCTCTTTGTCGATTCGCACGGTCGATCCGATGCTTTATCGGTTGTCATGGACGAGCGAGTCTGTTGCGACACGGTGTTTCGAGCAATCAAGGTCTCTCCCCGCGTGATTATTTTACACGATCTTTGGACATTGAATGGCGACATTGTGTGGTTGCGCACGTCGTGGGATACACGACAGGCATGGATCCGCGAACTCTTATCTTTTTTTCACTCGCCTGACCTTATTGCGCTTGTATCGCTTGACACTGTTCCAGTCGGAACGCTTGTCAGGGGATATGAATCGTATGATGGACTGCCGGGAACACTTGGAGTCTTTACAGAAGATCTTCCGTGCAAAGAGTAAATGTCCGGATGCAATGCTACAGGTGGTCGTAGACGTCGGGGGCGTAAGATGCGCGGCGGAAACTTACCCAGTTTTCGCGTAGACCCTGAACTTGGAAGTGCGGGTCTCGGATACGGATCTGCGAATCTGAGTGGAGGCACTGTCGAGATGCAAACAGGTGCGCGCCGTACTCGCCGTACCCGCAGGACTCGTCGCAAGTTCCACCGTCGGAGACGGTCGATGCGTGGAGGTGCGATTCAGAGCGCGAATACGGGCGCCGGATTCCAGGGAGGAGGTGTGAACGGCATGGCAGATTACGTGGGGTACTCTCCCAATCAAGGCGGTGTAGCGGTTGCCTCCTAAGAAATGGAATGCGCCCACACATAGGGCATGTACATTGGATTGTTCGTGACAATCTTCGGTCCACCCAAGGATGCCATTTTAATGCGCATCGTCTGCATTGTAAAGTGCAAATCCAGATAGGTAAACCATTGCTTCCAAACCGTAAGTGCGGTGGACGCCGTACTTACTGCCAAAAACATATCGCCATCTCCCGTAAAATACATACACACGACGATCACTGGCATGATGACCATGTCGCTGATTCTCTTGATCTCTTCGCTCCACGTAGGAGGATAAAAGAACGTACGTAACTGGATATACTTTTCTGCGGCACCAAATGGATTCTTAGGAAGTTTCATTTGCCTCTATCCTTATTCCCTCTGCGGGAAACGTATGCTCTCCAAACGTGCGAGACTCAATATACACAATCCGTGTACGATCCGTGAAATTCATAAAGTGCGCAAGTAGTTCTAGGGTTATCAGGTTTCCGGGTACAAGGTACTTTGCCAATATCGGTGTCAGGTCAACGTCTGTTGTATCGTCGCCAATCCACACCCAGGGAACATGTACAGTCCGGAACGGGTTGCCGGCATACGGCACAATCTCCAGACCGCTGTAGGTAATTGCGCGGCGGACAAGACTTCCCCTTCGGAACTCCTGAACCAAGATGGTATCTTCAGGCACATGAGTCTCTTCGCCATCTCGATCATATGGTCCGAGGAAATAGACTTGATCACAGTGCAGGACTACGCTCATCGGGACCTGATAATATGAATTCAGTTGGTCGACAAAGGAGATATATGCCCTCTGAATCGAGGAGATGAGACGAAGGCAGCAAAAGAGCATTTCCCGTATGACGCCTGACATCTTTAAACTCCGACCACATTTTCGACGGCATTCGAATCGTTAGGGGCATCAATCCCGGGGAGCGCAGGGTTGCGATCGACAATCTTTGTCTTGTCCGTAGGCGGAAGCGCAGGTTTGAAGTCCTCCTTCGAGACATAGGTGAACATCTGGTCATCGAATCCAGACCCCATCGAGATTGCTGTAGCAAGTGCAGTGACAACAAACGGGACTGCCACAAAGAACCATGAGACCGGAGTTAATCCAATTCCGCAGAATGTATCGAGAAGAAACACAACGGCAACGCCCACAACCAATTTTCCGAGGAAGGTGAACCAGAGTCCGAGCGAAAGATCAAGACCCAAACTCACGACAAGGAAAATCAGATACAGCAATGCAGGGGAACACAAGTCTTCGATAAAACGCATTGATTTGTAGTATTCGTCAGTAAAAAATGGAAGAGATTGGTGTTATTCAGTCGCTCACAGGATGCACACTCGAGGAGGCGGAACATGCATTTGACACGTACAAGACAATTCTCGATGCAGTAGACCACCTTTTGCCTATATCTTTAAAACCTGCCGACAAGCACATCCCCAAACCAGTTTCTGTCGCGCACATGGATGCCGAGCAAGTCCTTCGATGTGCAGAAGGACGTAAACTCATGGATGCGCTCACCGTATCTTCAGTCTACCACCCGAAAATCCAACCCGCCCTGTCGGTTGAGGAGGTCGGAATGCAGGCGCTGCGGTCAAGTCGTGTTGAGCACGCTCTGCCCGAACCTGCTGAGACCTATCAAGAACAACTGGATTCTCCTGAACAAACGTCTCAACCTCTGCTGCAATCCGAGGCGCCTCACTGAACACATTCATCTCTTGTATATGCTCCTTGCATTGGGCACGTTTGAGAGCATATGCCGCTTCGTCGTCCAGTTCTAGGACAGCAGAGACCCATTCATCCGGTAGATCTCGCCCACACGGAATTCCGACGGGACAAATCCATTCTTCTACACCCTCCGTACTTCCACCTGGATGAACCGATTTGGTTTGTGGTTTCGAATAGAGAACAGGGATCCCATTGTACATTGCCTCCACCGCAATCCTCCCAAAACTTTCATAATAACTCGGCATGACCAAGATGCGCGTACGGATTAAGATGGTTCGAATGTCATCGTGAAACGGTGTCCACTCCACATTCGGTGGAGCGGGAGGCGGTTGAAGTTCTCCATAGTATGGAATGACGCCAAGGAATTTGCGATCCGGCATCTTCCTCGCTAATTCAAAGAACTGATGGACGCCCTTGTTCACATTTGCATTCACGAGTGTAATGTACTCGCCTTGGAACTCTTCTTCAATCTTCAGTTTGGATTCGTGCAGAATCGGACGGGCAATGTCTGTGCGAACAATATTGGACGGGAAGGGTACAATGTTCTTTCGGTAATTTGCTTCCATCGTCTTGTTGATGAAAAAAAGCATTTCGTTCCACGATTTGGATCCATTTGCAGTGATGGACTGATACCGCCCATCAAAATGACACGTTGCAATGATCGGGCGATTAAACCCTCGAGCATTGATACGTCGAACGGAAGGCAGTGCAGGGGCATGCGGACAAATCCACACTTGACTCGAGTCAAGATAACTTGTTCCCGCACTGTAGTGCATAAACCGAAACCCACGATAGGTCCCACCGTGAAATCCTTCAGGAGGTTTATCAGTTGTCATCCAGACCACAGAATGCCCCCGCGACTGCAATTCAATTGCTAAATCAATATCATGTAAAAACGCGCCACACATGTCCGGGACACGTGTTGCAAAGAAACACACCTTCATTATACTGTGGGCGTTTCTCTTTTTGCTTGGATTAAGCGTGTAGCATCCCCACCACGGGTCCATCCATCCATTTCAACCCAGTTGTTCACATTTTTATAATCCGCATCTTTGGATGCGATCAAGGGTTGGTAATAATTCGGGATAAACTTGTCCATGATGGTCGAAATATCTTTGGGTACACGCTGCAATTGAGAATGGATTAAGTACGACTCATCATTTACCGCAGTCGGTTCACCACCTCCCAGATTAGGTGTTGTCGAAAATGGACGAACCCATAATTGTTTGGGACCCTTTACCCTCCATGCATCTGGAGACCCCCAGCGCAACTCACTGTTTTCATCGACCTTGCATCCCGCACCGGGCATACCATACCCGCCAATGGCAATCATACCCGGTTGATCTGCCATGGCACTTGCCGGGTTCAGTGTATCCGAACATCCCGCATCCACTGCGTTTGTCTGGTACGAAAGTGCAGACCGATCCGAGAAGGCGCGTTCATTGTTGCGGGATGTATCCACATTCGTGCGCGTGTTTGCAAAGAACCAGTCCACCGTGTTTGTCGTTGACATCCTTGATCTCCATCACGAAAAATTTGAAAGAATTTCGGTCGAATGAACAATGTCCCATCTGCATCCGGGTGCGACCAATGTTACATCACTGTTTCGTCCCAGTAATAGATATAGTCGAATCGAGCAAACGGGTAACCTAATACGTGGAATTCTTGTAAGTGAGCTAGAACTAGACACTGCGACGCGGGTAGATCAACAAAAAGAACCTAAGACGGAGTACACCACACAGGAGATGCAACCCTATGCAAATTTTCTCGTAGAGTATCGCCCTCAAGAACCTAAGTGCGCCTATATTATATTGACAAAATTAGATAAGAACTACGGAAGATTTAGTCTTTGTGAAAACGAGGATAAGATCGTCCGTCCCAATGACCTTAAGTACGAACCACCGCCGGATGCGGCTCTCGGTATTGGAGGAATGGTGTACGATTGGGACGAGCAAGGTGCAGGCGTAGGATCACCTCCCGTTAGGTCGCGCGCTTCATCCGACATGGGAGGACGCAGGCGAAGACGCACGCGCAGACGCAAGGGTTCTAAATCTACATTTGGGAGTCGAAAACGGACCCTTTAAAGACATATCCGACACGTACTAACAATGGATCTTCAACCTTGCGATTGGCATGAGCGAGATGTCAAGAAAAAGTATGTGGTGGACGTCTACGGTCGTTTGTCAAGTGGAGAAACAGCACTTGTACGTATCACTGGATTCAGACCATTCTTCTACGTGGGCGGATCCGCTTCCGTTGCAGGTGGGGTGCGGGTGTCCAAGTACGACGTCATGTCTGGATTCACGGGAAAGGGAAAGATTCTGGTTTGGAAGGTGATGTGCGACTCCTTATCTGAATTCCATGAGAAGTCGAGGGCACTTGCCGAAGAGGGACGCACACTGTACGAGAGCAACCTGCCTCCCTTTCTTCGTCTCATTCACACCCAACATCTCGGTCCCGGATCTCCATTCAAGTTTGTCGGGTCGTCTGTTGAGATCCCGACAAAGGACGATGAACCCGATTATGTCGTCGATCACATGTTCACCTGCTCGTACTCCACCCTCGTGCCATCCGACGCCGTCATCCCGCTCAAGATTGCCTCCTACGATCTCGAAATGTACTCAGAGTCCGGTCGGTTCCCAACGGCAAAGGGCGGTGATCCCATCATTCAAATCGGCGTCTCCTTCCGGTGGTCAAATGCGCTCATGACACCCTTGGTAAAATACGTGTTTGTTCTCGGGAAAGTCGATCCGTCCGATGACCCGTGCACAACCTTTGTAGGATGCAAGACCGAGTCGGATGTACTCCTTGCCTTCCGAAACTGCGTGATCGAAGAGAATCCCGACATTATGTGCGGGTACAATACATTCGGATTTGATGACCCCTACATCGAGGACAGGTGCCGTGCGCTCGGACTGTTTGATCCCTACGATGATTCGAGCGAAATGAACATGAGTCGCGCACCCTTTGCCAAGAAGAACGTTGGACGACGCGGATGTCCACCTCGATTTGCAAACAAGTTCACGGATGAGCGCGAATTTGAACTGGCATCGGGAAAGTACCAGTTGCGCAATCTCGCATTACGGGGTCGGTTGGGCATTGACCTTCTTCTCAATATGCGCCGCGAACACTCGCTCGACTCCTTCAAACTGGACTCGGTTGCCTCCGTGTTTCTGCGTGACAAGGTGGTGTCCTTTGACGCTGGACTCGTAAAGACCAAGTCGACGCGCGGTCTTTGTTCCGGAAACTATGTGCGCTTCGACATTGCCGGAAACGCTGTAGATTCGTATCAGAATGGACGCAAGTGTTTAGTCCATGACCTCACGCCGACCTCCTTTCGTGTCGACCCCGATCTCTTTTCCGACTTGACACCTGATCAGAGGTCGAGGTTGGAGTGGACCTTTACCAAGGACGATGTAAGTGCGCCCGAGATGTTCCGGTTGCATCGCGAAGGTGGACCCGCAGGTCGTGCGCGAATTGCCAAGTACTGTATTCAGGACTGCGACCTGGTCTTGACGCTCATGGCAAAGTTGGACACGCTCGTCAATGCACGTGGAATGGCAGATGTGTGTCGTGTCCCCATGCAGTTTGTTCTCACTCGAGGACAGGGGATCAAGATCTTCTCTGCAGTTGTCTATTATGCAGCACAGCGGGATCAGATCATTCAAGTCCAGGAGTCGCTTGAAGATGATACGTCGTATGAAGGTGCGATTGTAATTCCACCGAAGATCGGCATGTACCTCGACCAACCCATTTCTGTTCTGGACTTCAATTCTCTTTATCCATCGAACATGATTGCCTACAACTTGAGTCCAGATACGCTTGTGAGTCGCCGTGTCTACGATGATGAATCGACCCTGGTTTCTGGAGATGGCGAAGGATTGTCCCGAGACGAGATCACTGCACTTGAAGATGGAGGATACACGATTGATGAAATTCAGTATACCGACAAGGTCACGAAACACCGCACCGTCTGCCGGTATGTTCAACCGCGCGCAGACATGCCCGAGACACTTGGTATCCTGCCCAAGACACTTGGAATCCTGCTTGCCAAGCGTAAGGAGTACAAAACAAAAATGGAGGATATGACATATGATGAGTCCACTCGTTCAGTCTTTAATGGTCTTCAACTCGCATACAAGGTGGTTGCCAATTCAGTCTATGGTCAAACCGGTGCTCCAACATCACCCATTCGGAAAATGTGCGTCGCTGCCTGCACAACTGCTGCCGGACGTGACCAACTCTACTTTGCCAAGCGAGTTGTCGAAGAACAGATGGGTGCCGAAGTCGTCTACGGAGATACGGACAGCATCTTTGTCAAGTTCCCAACCAAGAGTCTTGTCGAGTCTATCCGACTGGGACTCGAAGCGGGAAAGAAGATTACTCAGCAGATCGGGCGTGCACCCTACAAAATTGCGTATGAAAAGACATTTCACCCTTTTATTCTCTTCTGTCGCAAGCGGTACGTCGGCATCAAGTACGAAGAAGATCCAACCAAGGGAAAGCGCATGTCCATGGGGATTGTCCTGAAACGCCGCGACAATGCACCGATTGTCAAGGAGATCTTTGGAGGGGCGTTGGATACCCTGCTACAGGGAGGCGCCGACGGTATTCCTCGCGCTCAGGCATATGTCAAGTCCATGTTGCGTGCAGTTCTTGACAATAAGGTTCCGCTCGACAAGTTTGTTGTGTCCAAGTCTTTGCGCGATGATTACAAGAATCCAGAGCAGATTGCTCATCGAGTTCTTGCCAACCGAATGGCAGCGAGAGATCCAGGCACTGCACCCAAGGTCGGAGACCGTGTTCCCTATATTTATGTCGCGACAGGCAAACAAGATGCAAAGCAGGGTGATCGGATCGAAGATATTGACTACGTCCGTGCCAATCGACTGGAACCCGACACGCGCTTCTACATTACAAACCAGATTCAGAACCCTGTTGCTCAGTTGTTTGCCCTCTGTATTGAGAGATTGGATGGGTATGTCGAACCCCGTCCGTCCTATGCCTCTCTCTTCCCCTCGTATCTTGCTAAATCCAATGGAGACGAAGAGGACGCGACCCTTTCCATCCTTGCCAAAAAAGAGAAGCAACTAGATGAACTCATGTTCTTACGATCTCCGTATCTTAGCAATCAAAAGACACTTACATCTTGGTTAAAGAAGTGATACTAATGACCCCTGCAGGTACACTTGAAGACTATACTCGACAGATTCTTTCCATCGTCCGAGATGTCATTGAAGCAGATCGAATTTTTTACACTTCGCCTGTCTTTGCGTTACCTGAACCGCTTCGTGGACGCACGCTCTTGAATCAATCGCGGACAACGGGAGCAATTCTTGACCTTATGCGCATGATGATTGTGCACTTGACAAATATTGAAGTTGGACACCGATTTGTTATCGCAATTCCAGATCCCGAGTTCGAAGATATACCGGTTGTTGCAACGCCCGAGCAAATCGCTGCATCCATGACTCCGTTCGAAAATATGGTCGAGTTGAATTGCGCAATTTGCCAAGACTCCTTGACGTCTGGATCCAGACTTCGATGCGCGCACTTGTTTCATACTCAGTGTATCACGAACTGGTTTCAGATGAATGCGAGATGCCCGGTGTGTCGTCATGACATTCGTGAACCCAACGCATAAGAGGGTCGATGTCCACCCACATTTTTTGCTTGAGAATTTCTGTAATTTCCGGTCCATGTTTTGGCAGGGCAACCGCTGGAGGCAGGGTCGACGACACCCCATACTGCAGACGATTTAACATGCGGCGGACATCATGTTGACACTCAATGGCAATTATCCGCATATCCTGCTTGAACAGCGGTTCAAGATCTTCGACTCTGGGAGGATGGCATCGAACGATCTGAACGCTTTCATTTCGAAAGATACGAGGGACCTCATTGCAGGTCATGAGGATAGGGAGCGTCCGATCTTTCGAAATCCACTCCGACAACTTACGCTGGGCATGGGAATCTGAACCATCGACTTCGTCTAAGACTAGACACGATGTTTTCGTATCCCCTCGAAGAAGCGCCGAAATTGTCTGTGTATTCCGGTACGAGGACATGAGTCTGGCAACATCTTCATGAGACCGAAGTTGGGTGGCGTTTAACTCAATGGGTTCCATCCCACATGTACGAATGGATGCAAGAGCAATACTTGTCTTGCCGATCCCAGGTGGACCGTGCAAGAGAACTGCCTTGGAATACGGCGGCGTTTTTAGATAGGATGTCAAGATAGACTTGACCTCCGCGTGTCCAACGACATCGTCTAAAAACTCAGGTCGTTTGATTTCACTCCACATGGGTGTGTTTGGCAGTGAACGAGAAAATGCTTTCGATACTATAATGGATGTGCCACTTCACGTACTCCGAACGTATTTCAAGGACAATGCATTTCCACTTGTCCAACACCATATCGAGACGTATGACGATATGATCAAGACACAAATTCCAAACTTTATACGAGCATCAAATCCCCATGAACTTGAACTTCCCGACGGGCGGTATATCCGCGTGTTTGTGGGCGGTCGAGACGGAACTGACTTGAAGTGGACCTCGCCCACTGAAAGCGGATTTGCAGTCATGCCTCACGCATGTCGCCTCGAAAACACCACCTATGAACTTACGCTCACTGCCACCCTTGAAATCGAATATGTGACGCCTGCAGTGATTACAAAGGTCTTTAAAGATATCGAAATTGGTCGTATCCCGCTCATGTTGCGGAGCGAGTACTGTTACTTATCCCGAGTCGATGGATTTGAGCACGGAGAGTGCAAGTACGAATTGGGCGGGTACTTTATCATTGACGGTGCCGAAAAGGTCCTGTTGACACAGGAGACGCTAGGAAACAACATGTTTTACTCTGGAAAGCGAAGTGTGCAAGCAAAGGGCGAGGTCGAATATGATTTTGAAAAGTCTGCGGATTTTTCTGAAAAGGAAGAGTTCTATACCGGAATCCGATCTGTATCTGAAGATGCGAGTCGAGGACCCTATTCACACTTCTTGGTCATTCCTCCTCAAAACGCATACAAGGAGGACGAGCAGAGGTTAGGACAGGACAAGCGCATTGCAGTTATTACGCTTGCAGGATTCAAGCATCCGGTCCCGCTTCTTTCCGTGTTTCGAGCGCTTGGTGTCTCGACTGACAAGGACTTGTATGACCTGACCCTTATAGGTGTGATTGAAAGTGATCGTGCACGATATGATGATTTGTTTTTCCAACTTATTCTCAGTCACGAACGCCTGCTTCGTGAATCTGAAAAGACAGACTTGGGTATTCTTGTGTCGGAAACGCACACGCGCTCCAAATCCGAAGTTGTGCGCACCTTGCACGAAAAGATCTTTCCGCATGTTGCCAATGATCCGGATACCGGCAAGACATTCCGTCGAAAGGCATATCACCTCGGCAGTATGTTGAAAATGACACTAGATGTTATCTTGACAGGAACAGTCACAGACCGCGACAATCTTGCCTACAAGAGATTCCAGTCATCGGGTGGATTGTTCTTTGTGGAGTTCCGACGCATTTTTCGCGAAGTGTCCAAAAGCATGCTCCTTGATCTTGACAAGAAAGTCAATCAGTTCGAGCGCAAATTGTACGAGGGCGATAAACTTGCAACGGCATTTCAACCGGAGAACGTCAATCGCTACTGGAAGAACTACCGACTCATGAACGAGTTTTTAAAGTCCTTCAAGGGTGCATGGGGTGGTCAAGATGGCATTGCCCAAGAGTTAAGTCGTATGTCCTATGCCGGCACCATTTCGCACTTGCGTCGCACCAACCTTCCGATGGACCGCACATCCAATAAAAAGGAACCGCGCAGATTTCACGCAAGTCAGTTTGGTCTATTATGTCCCGTCGATTCGCCTGACGGACGCAACATTGGGTACATTAAATCACTTTCTATTCTTGCCCAAATCTCAACGTCGATTCCAACTGCAAGTGTAAAGGCAGTGTTGGATGCGTCCAAACTCGTAGTTCCGCTCGATCGGATAACGACTGCGCTTTGGGATCCGAGATGGACACCGGTTTACGTAAACTCTGAATTGGTTGGCGCGTCAAATGAAGGCGAAGACCTGCACCGATTTTTATTGGGCATGAGGCGAAGTGGACAGATTAGCGCGTCGGTCTCCTTAAGTTGGAATCGCATGAACAATGTCTACACGATAATGTGCGATGGAGGGCGACCGATCCGACCTGTATATCGCGAAGGCACACGACCTACCGACATTTTGGACAAGGGATGGGCAGATATTTTGAACCATATTGACTACATTGACGCGGCAGAGACCGATACAATTCGTCTGTCCTTTTCGTTTCATCCGACACGCCCATCTGAACTTCACACATCCTTCAACTTGAGCGCACTCACCTGCTTAATTCCGTTTGCCGATCACAATCCCGGAACACGCAACGCCTTTGCCATTGCTCAGACGAAACAGACCTGTTCGTGGTACCATACTAATTATCGCAAACGCTTCGACACCATTGCCATCATGTTATGCAATCCTCAGAAACCCTTGACCCAGACCTGGATGTACAATGAAATCATGGGTGTAGGTGGATGCATGCCCTATGGCGAGAATGTACTCGTGGCAATCACGACCTATGGAGGACACAATCAAGAAGATTCTGTCATGTTAAATGGATCCTCAATGGGTCGAGGTATGTTTCAGTCTCTTTATACACACAGTTACGACTTTGCCGAATCCATGTTGGATCCCGAAACAAAGACGCATACGGAACTTGCAAATGTAGTTACAGATCCCGACATGAAACGCAAAGAAGATATGGACTATACTCAGTTGGACCCCGAAGGAATTATTAAATTAGGAACACTCGTATCTGAGAAAACAGTTTTAGTGGGCATCCGATCGCCGGTCTTAGATGCCAAGGGTGAAGTCAAGCGATACAATGATGTCTCTGCATTTCCGAAGAAAGGACAACGCGGTCGTGTGGACGGGATCTACAAGTATTCGACACGTGAAGGGTTGACCGGTGTCAAGATCCGAATTATCGAAGAGCGGTTCCCGGAGATTGGTGATAAATTGGGAAGTCGCCATTCGCAAAAGGGAACGTGTGGTTTAATCTTGCCGGAACACGATATGCCCTTTACGGCACGTGGAGTTCGACCGGACATTCTGTTCAATCCTCACGCATTGCCGACCCGCATGACAATTGGACAATGGATTGAAAGTTCAGTTGGCAAGATTGCGCTCAAGATGGGCACCTTTGTAGACGGGACACCCTTTACTACCACAAAACGCGCACAGTCGGTGCGTGACATGCTCCGAGACATGAAGTTTGAACCGTATGGGTCTGAAGTGTTATATAACGGACAAACCGGTGAACAAATGGAGGCAGATATTTATATGGGATCCACCTATTACCAACGGATGAAACATATGGTGGAAGACAAAATCAATTATCGCACATCTGGATCCAAGACATTGTTAACCCGCCAACCATTGGAAGGACGTGCAGATGGTGGCGGGTTGCGTGTCGGTGAGATGGAACGCGATGCACTGGTGTCCCACGGTGTGTCCAAGTTCATTGAAGAGAGTTTTATGGGTCGATCCGATGCATCGACCTTGCAATTCAATCGGGAAACCGGTCAATTCGATACAAGTCAAGACACGCTCTCCGTACCGTGGGCAGCGTCCTTGTACATGAGCGAACTCAAGTCCTGTCACGTATCTGTCAATATAAAAACAGAATAAATAATAATGGCAGAACCTTCTGCCTTTACGTATTCCGATGAGGAGTCCGAAACCACTTTTAATGTATTTTCATGGGCAGCGTTCAAGGACCCTGCTTTTTTCCCCGAAGATGTGTACGTGGGCACACTTGATGAGGTAGTTAGACTTTGCAGCCCGGGGGTCGATCGAAAGTATATAGTGGATTCGCTTGATCCGACCGTGAACCCAGACATTCGAACGCATGGTTGGGTGGGCGTTTTAGTGGCAACAAATGTCGATCCCGAAAAAGTCAAAATTATAGGCATTATTTTGTTCAGAGACATGCGACCCGGCACCCCGCGGGTGAATCGAGACTTCATTTGCGCACCAAGTTATGGTAGGGTCCTAAATATGTTTTTTGATAGACACATTGTCGCACACGGTCGGAATCTCGGAGACTACCGAGACGTTACAGTGCGTCTAGACTCGATTAACGCAGTAGGAGTCCTTGAATCGCATGGAAACAATGGATATGCGAGAACTGGTGAAGTATTAAACGCTCACAGGGACCCCTTTGAGCACCTCATTGTCATGGAAAAAACGATCGCGATTCCACACCTCGGCGGGAGAAGACGTACTCGTAGACGAAGGCAAATCTTGCTTACATATAGGAGACGATATGGACGTAATGAACGAACATCTCTACGTCGTAAAGCGCGACGGAACGCGTGAACCCGTTTCGTTCGACCAAGTCCTTCGTCGTATCCAAAAACTTGCAGATGGTCTTGATCATGTAAATCCTGACCTAGTTGCCCAGCGTGTTTGCTCTCAGATTCAGAATGGCATCAAGACATCTGAACTGGACGAGTTTGCGGCGGAGACGTGCGCAATGATGCAGGCACGGTACCATCCCAATTACGGCAAGTTGGCAGCGCGCATCTTGGTCGACAATCACCACAAGTTGACGTCGTCTAGTTTCACCGAGTGCACGCAGTCACTGTTCGACAAGGGTCTGGTGACCCTGGCATACTGCGACGATGCCATCTGGACAAATACATGCCTCGACGACATGATTGACCATTCCAGGGATTTCGTCTTTGACTATTTCGGATTCAAGACCCTGCAGAAGGGATACCTTCTCGAGGGTGAGCGCCCGCAGTACATGTGGATGCGTGTTGCCGTTCAATTGCACGGACAGGATTTAGTGCATGTCAAGGAGACGTATGATGCACTGTCGCAGGGGTACTTTATCCATGCAACACCCACGCTCTTTAACTCTGGGTCCGGACACCCTCAGTTGTCATCTTGCTTTCTCGTGCACATGCAGGAGGATTCCATCAAGGGGATTTATGAGACATTGGGTGAGTGTGCGCAGATCTCGAAGTGGGCGGGTGGAGTGGGACTGTCCATCCACAATATCCGTGCACGGGACTCCGTGATTCACGGAACAAATGGAAAGTCGACAGGTATTGTGCCCATGCTCAAGGTCTTTAATGACACGGCAAAGTATGTGAACCAGGGTGGAAAGCGTAACGGATCCTTTGCGATCTATATGGAACCATGGCATGCGGACATTGAGGACTTTTTGCGTCTCAAGTTGAATACGGGTACAGAGGATGAGCGTGCCCGTGATTTGTTTTATGGTCTGTGGATCCCTGACCTGTTTATGCAGCGCGTCGAGCAGGATGGGGTGTGGTCGCTATTCAGTCCAGATACGTGTCCGGGTCTGTCCGACTGCTGGGGCAACAAGTTCACAGACTTGTACTGCAGTTACGAGAAGAAGGGTATGGCAATGAAGGAGATGCCTGCCAAGAAGTTGTGGCAGATGATTGTCGATTCTCAGATTCAGACGGGAACACCCTATCTGCTGTACAAGGATGCGTGCAACTCCAAGTCCAATCAGCAGCACTTGGGCACCATCAAGTCAAGCAATTTGTGCGTTGCACCCGAGACGATGGTTCTTACGGATAAGGGACAGTTCCCTATTCACACACTTGCAGATACAACTGTCCGGGTTTGGAATGGTGATGTCTTTTCAGATGCAAAGGTTGTCAAGACGGGCGTCGATCAAGTTTTAGTCGATGTCGAGTTAAGCGACGGTCGCGTTCTCACATGCACACCGTATCACAAGTTTCTCGTGTCTGAGGGATACGACGACAAGCGTTCAATTGCAGGATCTCTTCGTATTGATGCATCTGAACTCAAGACTGGAATGAAACTGAAAAAGACTCATCTTCCAACTATCGTAACCGGAGTTGAGAGTGATTTCGAGTATGCGTATACCCATGGATTCTTTTGCGGAGATGGGACGTATTCAAGCGGTCGACCTGCACTTTCGTTGTATGGTGAGAAGAAGGCACTTGTACCCCACCTTGCGATACGGACAATGTCTGGTGTTGTTGATGCAAGCGATCGTCTGAACACAATGCTTCCACTTGATCTTCGGGCAAAGTTTGAGGTTCCTCTGAATACATCTATCCAGTGCAGACTTGAGTGGTTGGCGGGGTATCTCGACGCGGATGGATCCATCTGTCGCAACGGAACGAATGAGAGTATTCAAGTCACGTCAATTGTATACAGTTTCTTGAAGGACATTCAGTCGATGTTAGTCACGATGGGCGTCCATTCTAAGTTGTCGCAGTCATTCCCTGAACGCAAGACAATGTTACCGGATGGTCACGGCGGATATGCAGAGTTTGACTGCAAACCTCTCTGGCGCCTTCTCGTGTCTTCAAGTGGATTGTACCATCTCTCCACGCTTGGGTTCAAGACACACCGTCTTGCATGGACTGTCCGCAAACCCCAGCGCAATGCTGAGCAATTTGTTACAGTCGTACAAGTGATTTCTCGCACGCGTCGGGATGACACCTATTGCTTCAACGAACCCATCAATCATGCTGGAGTCTTTAACGGTATCCTCACCGGGAACTGCGCCGAAATCATTGAGTACACGAGTCCAGAGGAGACCGCAGTCTGCAACTTAGGGTCGCTTGCGTTGCCCAGGTTTGTAAAGGACGGTGCATTCGACTTTGAGGCGCTTCGGAAGTACACGGCAATCCTGACCCGCAACCTGGATATCGTGATTGATAGGACATACTATCCCACTGAAAAGTGCAAGACGTCTAACCTGCGTCACCGCCCCATCGGGATCGGTGTTCAGGGGTTGGCAGATGTCTTTGCCCTCCTTCGGATTCCGTGGACGTCGCAAAAGGCAGTAGACCTGAATCGCGAGATCTTTGAGAACATTTACTTTGCTGCAGCAACCGAGAGCATGCTTCTTGCGTCTTCCGGTGGGTGGCGCGGAATCCAGGTCGAGTCTGAGAAAGTCTATCCGTCCTTTGCCGGTTCGCCGGTCAGTGAGGGCAAACTGCAATTTGATTTGTGGGGAGAGACACCAAGGACAAAGTACCTCTTGTGGGAGTCTCTTCGGAAACTGTGTTCCACGGGAATGCGCAATTCTCTGTTAATTGCCTTAATGCCCACCGCATCCACCTCGCAGATCTTGGGCAATAACGAGTGCATTGAACCCTTTACATCCAACATGTACAGTCGTCGCGTTCTCGCTGGTGAATTCATGGTTGTTAACAAGTATCTCGTCGAGGACCTTGTCCGTCTTGGACTCTGGACCTCGGAGATTCGGACGGAGATTATTGCCAATGGCGGAAGTGTACAGTCGATCGAGAAGATTCCTGCCTATCTTCGCGAGTTGTACCGCACGGTCTGGGAGATTCCGATGAAGACGATTATCAATCTTTCGCGCGATCGTGCGCCGTTTGTCTGCCAGTCTCAGTCCCTGAACCTCTTTATTGCGGAACCCACCGCGTCAAAAGTATCGAGCATGCACTTTTACGCATGGAAGGCAGGTCTCAAGACCGGATGTTATTATTTGCGGACCAAGGCAGCGGCACGCGCACAGCAGTTCACAGTTGAACCTCCTTCGTGCGTGACATGTTCTTCTTAATGTATATATAAAATGGGAGACAAGTCTGCGGCAAGAATGGGCGTCCAACCTGTCAAAGAAGACTCCAAACCGCATTGGGTTATTCCAAATACAGATGGATCGTTAACCCTGCTTCGCGATGGTGCGGCGTCTTATGCTGGGGCGACACCGGGTGCAGGGGGCGCTACCGGATATGCCGTGACCGAGGAACAAGCAAAGAAGATCGAGGAGGAGAAGGCAAAGAAGGGCGGGCGTCACACCCGCAAGTCGATCCAGGGTGTAGTGAAAAAGATGAAGAAAAGATCCATGACACCGTCCAAGTATGCTCTCGACGTACTGAAACACCCGAAAAGGCACACATTGCGTACCCGTCGTCGTGCCTTATTTCTTCGCAACATACACACTCGTCGTCATTGAAAAATTTGGGTTGTGGAGTCCTATACCTTTAGGAGTCTCCGTCCTCCTCATGGTCATCCTCGGGAAGCGTCAACTTTGCCTTGCAGCAGGGGCACGGCGTTGCCAAGCGCGCCGCAAGCGACACCCCCATCTGGTTGTAGGACTCCTCCATCTGCTTGAGCGCCAACTCGGTGTTGCGCTCGGCAAATCGGAGAAGGTTCGCACACTTCATGCGTCCGTTGAGGTCGCAGAACTCAATGTCCTCCCGGATGCTCGCGAGTGTTGCCATCTTTCCGACGGCGCTTGTCTTGAGATTCTCGCGCATGCTCACCAGAGTCTGCATCTCGTCACGCAGAAACGCAATCTGAAGGGACATGGTTGACTGTGCATTGATGTCCCACTTCCGAATCGCGGAAGGGATCGTATCGCCAGAGGGTGGAACGGCAAGCACAACCTCCTTGTAAGAGGGAGGCGTCGCGCGTGCCTTTAGCGATGCGGCGGCGGTGGCGGCGGCGGTGGCGGCGGTGGCGGCGGTGGTGGCGGCGGTGGCGGTGGCGGGCATGGTGAAGGAAGAAGAAGCAGATGCCATGTTGTCTCGATGAACCAAATTGATTTTTAGAATCACGATTTCGTTTTTCCGTTTTTACCCTCGAGGTGCTTCCTCCTCGTCATCGAGGGGGATATTCTTACCATCGTCCAACGCAGGCATGTCCAGCGGGTCGTTGTTAAGCGCATTCATAAATGTGTTCAGGAGAAGACACATCCGCGTACGCTTGAACTTATGTCTGTAAAGAACACAGACAACTGCACTCGAATCCACGAGACTCACAAGAACCTCAAACTCAAAGGCAACGTCGTCCCACTTGAGTTTGAACACTGATCTCTCCACTGTTCCGTTATCAATCACCTTGTAATCGATCATCTCGTTCATCGTGGGGTACTCGTCCAGAAACTCAAGCGTGTCAAGAAGTGCACTCTTAACGGTCTTCATTTTGAGATTGTCTTGCGGTGGATTTTCCGGTTTCGTTTTCTGCGACGTGTTCCTCCTCGCGGCGGCGCCGGCGGCACATTCGGTGGGATGTTGACTGCAGCGGGTGCAGGCGGAATGGGCGGGA
>Ga0114960_10000014_pt1 | contig 137117 bp, 127 predicted proteins | sample C_130625_MF_Meta_FD_92637 | JGI IMG/M metagenome (GOLD analysis project Ga0114960, IMG submission 92637) | Freshwater microbial communities from Lake Croche, Canada to study carbon cycling - C_130625_MF_MetaG | ecosystem: Environmental > Aquatic > Freshwater > Lake | place: Lake Croche...
ATCGCTCACGACGCCTTTGGACGCAGTGTTGACGTCATCCGTGAGGCATGGCTCAGAAACCCCTGAAACTATTGAGTTTCTGCCCCCAAGAGGGGTTCGAACATAGTCCCATTACCTCCACCAAAATCCGACATGTGCTGAGCGACGCATCGAAACGTGTACCGACTCACGGCGTGTATCTGCACGTTCTCAGCGATTTCTGAGAGTGTTACCCGGGTGCTGCTGGCACAATTGCCGTACCGGTGCTCCCACGCCGAATGCCTCGCCGGAAGGTGCCCTCGAGTGTGTCGACGACGACCTGATTGAACTGAGACGCCCGCCTCGCACTCGCTACTGAGTCTCGTCGAGACCGGGCAAGAACTGTAACCTTCGATTATGTGGCCTTGCGTGCAGTTGTGTGAATGTCAATTGATGTCACTGGGCGTCCTCAAGAGTCAAAGAATCCGACGGTGAATGCCTCACGAGCACTGAGGTGGGGCGACCCCTCGTCGGCTCCACGACTCGCCCTCGGACACTCCCACTGGTCGCTCACGGGCCTTTCTACTTCCGTCATGAGTCTCTTACCCCAACTGGCTGAGGGCGGATGCGAACTCCTCGAAGTCAACTTGACTAGTGATCTCCTAAGTACGGCGCGCGAGGCCAAAAAACTCGGCTTCGTCATCTTGGGTCAGGGCCTGTGCGTAACGGCCGAGGAGACGAAGCCCATTATTGCTGCGGCCTCAGAATTGGGCGTCGTGGGTTTGAACTTACACCTCGGTCATTCATTTATGGAGCCCGCGGAAAGCGTGGATCTAGTAGGTGAGACGAGGACTTTGGCTGACGCCGCTGGAATCACCTTGCTCGTGGAGACCCATCGAGGTCGTATAACTCAAGACCTCCTACGTACTAGTCAACTCATCACGTTGGACCCGTCGCTACGATTCACGCTCGACCTCTCGCACTACTGGGTCGGGAACGAGGGTGAAGGAAATAACTCCGAGAAGTTTCGAATTCTGTTGCAGCAAGTGCTAGAGCGAACTCTCGTTATTCACGGTCGGATAAGTGACGGCGAGTCGGTCCAAATTGATATTGGAGAACGAGCCGAGAACGTCGCCGTTTCCGCCTTTCGAGATAACTGGTCACGCGCTATGTCGGCGTGGCTTACGAGGGCACAACGTGGCGATGTCTTTGTCTTCGAACCGGAGTTGGGACCATGGCCGTACGCCCAGATTGGCCGTGATGGCCGTGAATTTAGCGATCGTTGGCGGCAGTCACTGCTCATGGCGGACATTGGCCGCGAGGCGTGGTCTGCTGCTGTGGCTGGGCTACGGTGACCTCTTGATAGCCACATCCGCGGGTTCTGTATCCCCCTAGCCCCGCCGGCGCCCTCCTTGCCTGATATGAACGTGGAAACCCCGAACTCGGCCGAATTTGAGTGCGTCGTACTCTCAACCAGCGCAGCATGAAATCACCAAGCAAAACTGTCAACAAAACCGTCATCAGTTCCCTCGTTAGAAGCGCGATTACTTCGCGAGCATTGTGGTCACAAGGCAGTGAGCGAGAAAGCTCGGCCCGGTAGGCGGCACTGTTGTAAGAGGACGAGTCCTCGCCACCGTGGCGGTGGAGCCAATGGGATTTTCCTTGGTCACACTAGGAGCGTGACATTTCTGCTGACTATCGTCAGTGGCACTAGACCGCATCCCGGCAAGATGTGAATCACTGGTGGACACGTGCCCCTATGTCGGTTCAGCGGGGAACATCTCGCCACGCCAAACCCTTGTACGCGTCGGGCTCACGCGGCAGACCGAGAACTCTCTCGCCAATAATGTTCCGCTGAATTTCCGAGGTTCCGCCCTCTAGGGAATTCGCCCGTGTTCTGAGAAATTGTGTTACCCACTCCGCCGCATCAGAGTCGGATATTTCCCAGGCTGTTGCGGCTAATCCACGGATGTCCATTGCGATTTCCTGCAGCCGTTGATTTGACGCGGCCTTGGCAATTTTAGTGAGTGAACCTTCAGACCCCCCGGCTCGACCGGCAGCCCGGCTATCTCGAGCCCGATCGATGCTTAAAGCGAGAACTCGATCGTTGACGGCGGCACGAACAAGTTGATGGCGAGCGCTGGCCGGCAAATTTTGTCCGAGAGTACGAGCGAATTGCTCAATCTCGAGATAGGGCTTCCCGCCCAAAATTTCGTCGGAGGACTTGCGCTTTTTTTGGGCTAGGCCCGATAGCGCGAAACGTTCAGCCCCGAGGGTGGACTGTGTGGCGGACCACCCCTCACCACGAGGGCTGATGCGATCGATATCCGGGACGCGGACGTCCGAGAGAAATACCTCGAAGAATTCGTGCTGCCCCGCCATATTGACGAGGGGGCGCACTTCGACACCCGGACTCTTCATGTCGAGACCAAAGTAGGTAATGCCCTTGTGCTTTATCTGATCGGGATCGGTGCGAGCGAGCAACATCGCGCGTTCCGAACTTTGCCCGAAGGTGGTCCATACCTTTTGGCCATTGACCACCCACTCGTCACCATCGCGAACGGCAGTCGTGGCCAATGAGGCGAGGTCCGAGCCCGCCCCGGGTTCGGAGAACAACTGGCACCAGCGCTCGTCGCCCGATAGCAGTGGCGGAAGCAAGTGCCGCTTGGTTTCTTCCGACGACCACTGCTGGATGGTGGGGGCCGCGAGGGCTAGTCCGGAACCGCTGGGCGTAACCGGTACACCCCACGAGTGCAGCAACGAGAGCGCTCGCTGGGCCATTTCCGTGCTGAGACCACGACCCCCGTGTTCGCGCTCGTAGTGGGGTGCCACCCAACCCGCCCGGCCGATGGCGTGGACGACCGCACGCCGATCGATGGTGTCGTTGAAGTCCACAATCGCCTCGACGTCGCCCGCTCGAGCGGCGTCGATCCATTCGATCGGCAGAATGGTCGCGAGTAGTTCTTCGAGCTCGTCGCGTCCGGGGAAATCGGTCGGACTAGGCACGCGACATGCGTTCATTGATGTCCTCGGGGAGGCCGTAGGGAAGAGTGCGCTCGCGCTCGAGCGAGGCAGTACGGCCGAGGTCGTCACGGTCCCGCACCAGACGCTTCACCCTTTGATTGGTTCCCGGCGAATTGGTCGATATCTCAAGTGCTAGAGCCCGCACTTTGTTATTCAACTCAGCTTCCGTCACGCAGTAGTCGGCGAGACCGATTCGCTCGGCCTCGTCACCATTGATTCGACGGCTCGTGTACATGAGTTGCTTGGCCATGGAGCGACCCACTCGCTCGGGTAGGCGAACCGACATGCCCCAAATCGGGACGAGCCCCCACTGTCCGTGCGTGTCGCCCAATTTCGCCGTGTTCGCGACAACTATGAAATCACAGGCGAGGGCTAATTCGAGTCCACCGGTGAAACAGTGTCCGTGCACTTTGGCAATGGTCGGCTGGGGCAGATTTTCCAAGGCGTCCACGGTCTCGGGTTCGAAGTGACGACTCGGTGCACGTTCGCCTTCGGCAATCGAGGTGAGATCGTGCCCAGCGCAAAATGACCGACCGGCGCCTTCGAGTATGACGCAGAGTATTGAGGAGTCGTTCGCTACCTTGTCGAGAATAACCCGAAGTTCTACGAAGACTTGAGGGGTGAGGGCGTTAAGTTTGTCTGGGCGATTCAGGGTGATCGTGCACAGTCCGTGGTCGGTGGATGCAAGAACGAGCGCTTCGGTTTCGGACATACTGACAGTATGCCTGTCCAGCGCTGGCTGATGCGCGAAGGTGGGCGCGCTCGACGTCCGCGCTCTGGTTTCTTACATTTCGACCTGGGGCGTGACGAGGAACTTCTCGCCAGTGGCCTGACGCGCGTAGGCGGCCATGACGTCGGGGTCGAGAACTTGGCTGAGGGAAATTTCGCGGGTGTAGGAACTAGCGAAAGTGGTGTATATCGAGTCAGCAACCCGTTGACGAAGTCGAGCGGTGCCCTCTGCGCCAAGACCCGCCAGGAAGGGAGTCAAAAGCCAACCGCCCAAGCCCCACGCGAAGCCGAAACTGCGCGTCAGGACCGTGGTGGAACGATCGAGTCCACCGTAGATGTAGACCTGCTTGTGCGTGGTCGAGCCGTAGCGGCTGTAGGTCGTCGCGTTGGCGCTGGAGGAGACTTCCATTGCGGTCAGAATCTGGCTCGCCAGTGTCCCGCCACCGGTGGCGTCAAAGGCCAAGGTGGCCGACGTGGCGCTGAGGGCCGCAATGAGATCGCTCATGAAGTTTGCGTGACTTGAATCGCAGACGTAGGTCGCTCCGAGCTCGCGCAATATGGATGCCTGGGCGGGGGTGCGCACAATATTGACCAGAGGAATTCCCTCTTCCTGGCAGAGGCGAACGAGCATCTGACCGAGGTTGGAAGCAGCCGCGGTGTGCACGAGGGCGACGTGGCCCTCTCGACGCATGGTTTCGACCATTCCTAGTGCGGTAAGGGGGTTGACAAAAGACGACGCCGCCGCGCGCGCCGGAGTCCCGGTGGGCAGGGCCAGGCAGAGCGACGCATCGACAGCGCGATATTGGCTATACATGGCGCCACCAGCCACCGCAACAGTCTGGCCGAGTAGCGCTTGGGCCTGTGGTGAAGCACCCGCCGCGATAACGGTCCCGGCTCCCTCGTTTCCGACGGTCATGGAAAGGCCAAGTCGGCCAGAAAGCGAACGCAGAGTCGCGGGATCGATGGATGCCAGTACTTCGAGCTGACCTGTCCCGTCCAACACTGTGGCGCTACTCACGTCAGCGCCGGCCAGTAAGAGACCGAGGTCGGAGGGATTAATGGGAGCGGCCTCGACACGGATGAGGACTTCGTTGTCGCCGGGCGCGGCCACTGACACCTCTATCAATGAGAGGTGCAGGGTTCCCTCTGCAGTGACGGTGGAGCGAATCTGAAGCCCCGTCGTAGGAAGTGATGTCATGTCTGGAGTCGTCCTTTTTGGAAATATTGCCCGCGCTACAAAAGTATGTAACTCACCTGTGAGCATACGGAGTCACTACGGACGGGGTGCGAAGTGGGCTGATACAGCCAGATGCGCCACTTTGTGCCCAGCAATGCACCACCGGACCTTGTCCTTCCCGCTGGGGGATACCTAGTCGAATTCCTCAGGGACAACTCAATCTGGAGGTACGTAGTAGTTTTTCGCCGCGAACTCCGAGTTGTGGTTAAGAAAATGCTAGTTTCATCCTTCGAAACTTCTGAGGGGGAAATATGAAAACGAATGTAGAAATTTCAGCCGAGACTACGGCTTCTGCTGAAGTTCTGTGGGATTTAATCAGTGATATTTCGCTACCCGCTCAGTTCTCTCGGGAATTTAAGGGCGCGGAGTGGATAACGCCCGCTGCGCTCGGCTCTCAATTTGTAGGGCACAACGCAGTAGGAGAGTTCACCTGGTCGACGACGTCAACGGTTACTGGCTATACCCCGAATGAGGTTTTCGAATGGACCGTGGAGGACGTCAACGAACCGGTGGCCATATGGGGCTTTCGCGTAGTCCGCGGTGATGTTTCAACCCTCACGATGTACGCGACGATTGGTGATTCTTTCCGCGAACGGCGCTACCCCACGGACGCGGCTCTCGCCGAGCGTATGGCTATGTGGGAAGTCAACATGCGCGATACCGTCGACGGCATTGTGGCGCTGGCTGAAGCGGCACACTCCTAAACCTTTCCCCGAGCGTCGATAGAGCCGAGCGACCACGGCCGATGAGAGGTACGCTACTTTCGTGCTTCCGCCGCAATCCGCCACTCCGAAGGGTTTGCCCGAGCCCCCCGAGGGTCGAGTAGCGATTCCGCCCGCGGGACTCGGTCCACAAGCTCAGATGTCCGGTGGACGCCGTGGTCGTCGTGGCGCTGAACACCGACATTCACAGGGCACGCAGTCCGGCATGGTCATACGCGATGGGCGCCCCTACGATCCCACGTGGGATGCGTGGCGACCACCACGACGCTGGCCGGGAGTCCTGTTTTCTTTTTTGGCGGTAATTGGTCTCATTGCTGTTCTGGCGCACCACAAACCGGTTAAAAAAGTTGTACCGGTATACGTCGTTCCGCCGCATTCGGTTATTCAGGGTTCCTATATTCCCTATCTCAGTCCGCATTCGAAGTATCTCTACCATTTCGCGGGTCTGGCGTCCGTAGCCAGTCTGCCGCTGACCGTAAAGAATCCCACGACCATTTGGACCTTCGGCTGTCAGTGCAGTTCAAATTTTGGCGTCACTATCCGCGACGCCAACGGTGAAATAATTTCGGTTCCCGTCAACGTCATAGGAAAATTTTTCACGAGCACCGTCTTATTGCTGGCCAAAGGGCACTATTCCATAGGGGTGATCGGAAGCGGTCTATGGAGTATTTCCGTGATCAACCCAGTGGGATTACCGTCGCAACCTCCAACTTTCAGTTATCTCAGTAATAAGTCGAGCATGCTGGGACCCTTCTCGGGAGCCGACCACCATCTCGACATGTCAGTATTGGCCGAGCTGGGCGTGGTAACGGAGGTCGTGATGTACACCGAGTCCGGAGGGTTTCTCGGCTCGGTATTCCACACCAACACTTCGACTCACAGCTACGTCTCACTCCCGAGTTCACGGGGTCGATTCTTCCTCGTGGTGCAAAGTTCTGGGCTCTGGCACGCCAGCGTTTCTCCCTAGTTGTTACCCGTGACCATCACCCCACTGTTGAGTGTGGTCATTCCGGCCCACGGAGTGGCAAAAACTCTCGGTACCACGGTGGCATCAGTTCATACGGCCACGAGGGAGTCCTACGAAATAATTATTGTGGTCGATGGAGATTCGGATGACTCTCTGCTCGTAGCCCAGCAACTCGCCAGCGAATCTGCTCTCATCCGGGTTGTGCACCTCGTGGTAAGTGGAGGTCCATCACGGGCGCGTAACGAAGGTCTGGCCGTAGCGACGGGGGACTGGGTTCTTTTTCTCGATGGTGATGATCGCCTCGAACTAGGCGCGCTGGATATCTTGCTACGCGCCGTGGCTGCTGGGGACATCGGCTCCCTCGGTAGGTTCAACGCCGTCGATGAAAATGATGCCGTCCTCGATATTGGAACCTGGTCGACGTTCCAATTGCAACCCGTGATAGTGCGCAAGGGGAAATTAGTACCGAGCGCGCTCAACCCGGAATCTGTACTCACTCGACTTGTGACGCCACCTCCGGGCGCAATTTTGCTGCGACGATCAGCCATTATTGAATTGGGGGGCTACAGCAAAAATGCGCGGCGTAGCGAAGACCTGGAGTTTCTGGTCCGCGTGGTGGGCTACGGAAGCGTGGCCCTAACCCAAGTACCAGTCCTGCGGTATCTACGTACTGCAACGCAGCGATCAGCCCAAGTACGGCAGCGTCAATGGGGTCGCGTCGCCACACTTATCTACGTCCTTCGTAGCGCGCCGAGTCGAAAAGATCGCCGAGAACGGGGCCGCGGGGTGGTGAATCACTATCGCCTCACGGCGCAATCACGTTGGCGTGAGAGCTCGCGCAGACCAGGAGACCTCGTCGCCGTAGGACGGGCCCTCGTACTAGCCGCTGTCTTCTCACTACTTCGAGTGATATAGCTGCCCTGTGTATAACTTGGCGATAAGTCCTTGTCTGCGGTGGACGGGGTCTGTGGTCCGTGTGGAAAATCTGCTCCAAGCTGGGGATTTCTTTCTGAAAACCAGCGGGGGAGGATCCGAGGCACTAACGATCTGACATAGTAAAGCCGTAGCTCACTGCGACACCAAAAGCTGCTGTTGATCGCAAGAACGACGTTCCTGGTCTTTTCTCGCGAGAGAAGTGCACCGGACAGCTGAGGGGCTTTCCTTCCTTGGGAATTCGAGGTCGTGGTGAGGTGCTCGCCGTTTTTTCAGGGTCTGTCCGACACGGACTTTGAGATACGTGCCTTCGGAGACCCCGAGCCGCGGGTGAATCTAGGTTCGCCCGCGGCTCGGGGTCTCCGCTTTTTTAAAAAGTGGTGGCGGGACGTTCGCCGCGAGCGACCTGATCTCGAATGTCACGTTGAACGAGTCCGAGATCGCTGGCGTGGGTCACGCCAACGCAACGTGAGCCGGAGGGCAGAACCGCGAAGGCTGCGTCATTGCGTACGAGTAGACCACCAATAATGTCGGGTAGCAATACTTCGGAGTCTTCGCTGGCGTTGGCGGCCATCATGGCTGATTCAAAGACCTCCCACATCGCCGATTCGAAGGCCCACAAATTCATGGAGACTCGGGTATCCGCTGAGAGTGTTCGTGGTTCGATTCCGTCAGTGCTGACAAAGCCCTCCGAGGTCAACTGCACATTGCGTCGCTCGGCGATGCGGCGCAAGAAGCCTTCGTGAACGTCGCAGACGCCCCGGGTAACGGGGAGGTCGCCAACTAGGGCGTGATCTAGTCGGAAACCAATAAGGGCGTTCGTTCCCATTTTTCTGACGTGCTCGCCAAGGGTCAACATGGCTGGGCGACCGTAGAGGTCGTCGGCGTTGGCGACGCCGAAGGACTGACTGTGGTCGAGGAGATGACGTGCTTGGAGAACGGCGTGAACCGTGCCCAGGGGGCGTTCCTGGACAGCAAAACGAACGTTGACCCGAGCCGGCCAGTGGCCTTTGATGTGCTCGGCGATCAGGGGCCCGGTCTCGGAATTGATAACTACCACGATCTCAGTGAAACCACCCGCGACGGCATCACTCGCGATGAGGTCAATGACTGCTTCGCCATTCAGTCCGACCGGTGCCAGTGGCTTAACACCGCCATAACGACGCGCCCGACCAGCGGCCATGATGATCAGGCTCTGGGTCATTTGGACCACCGAACAACAGCGGATGCCCAGGTCATACCGGCGCCAAAGCCCGTCATGAGGACGAGGTCACCGGGGTGTACGCGTTGCTGACTGCGCGCGTCGGCGACGGCGAGGGGAATTGACGCACTCGAGGTATTCCCGTAACGGTCGAGGACCACGACGGCTCGCTCCATGGGTACGCCGAGTCGCTGACAGGCGGCTTGAATTATGCGGATATTGGCCTGATGGGGAATGACGAGTGACAGTTGGTCGGCGGAGACCTGGGCTTGGCTCATGGCGCGCTCGGCGGAGTCAACCATGATGCGCACGGCTCGCCGAAAGACCTCCTTACCATCCATCCAGATGGTGCCCCCGTGTTCGCAGCTGAGTAGGTGGGCGTAGTCGCCCTCGCTTCCGAGGTCGAAGGCGAGGACGTCGCTAGGACCAGTGCTGGCCTCGACGACGCAGGCGCCAGCGCCATCGCCCAAGAGAACGGCCATCGTCCGGTCGTTCCAGTCGGTCCAACGCGAGAGGTTTTCTGCCCCAATGACGAGGATACGTCCGACGCCGGTGGCCGTGAGACCTTCAGCAACGCGAAGGGCGTACATGAAGCCCGAGCATGCGGCGTTGAGATCCATGGCCGGTGCCCTTATGCCGAGATTGGCGGCGATGGTCGGTGCAGTCGCGGGAATGAGATTGTCAGGAGTCGTGGTGGCTAGGAGGACGAAGTCAATGTCAGTCGCGGCGAGACCAGCGTCGGCCAGAGCGGCCGTGGCGGCGGCGAGTCCGAGTGAGCCGGCGGAACCCCCGACGCGGCGTTCCCTTATTCCCGTCCGTTCGAAAATCCATTCGTCGGTGGTATCGAGCGTCGCGGAGAGATCGTCATTGGTGACGATGCCATCGGGCACCGCCATTCCCCACCCTAGAAACCGCATGCCGAGAACCTTAGAGGCTGGGCCGAGGTCGGACCGCGAGTGTGCATCGTGAGGCGCAAATCATGCGCCCCCGCTCGTCGGTGAGGTCAATGTTCCAGACTTGGGCGGTACGGCCAATACGAATGGGTGTCGCGGTGGCGGTCAAGAGGCCGCTGGACATGGAACGCAGGTGGCTGGCGTTGAGCTCGATACCAACGACCAACTCATCGGGGCCAACGTTAAGAGAACCACCTATCGAAGCGGCCGATTCCGCAAGCAGAGCCGAGACACCTCCGTGGAGGATGCCAAAGGGTTGATGCACTCGAGGACCTACGGGTACGGTGACGACGACTCGCTTCGCCGTGGCCTCGGTGATCAATATTCCGAGGGCGCGATGGACGTCGTCGTGATCGTGGAGTGGTGAAAAGTTTTCCGGCATTGCTCTACATTAGGAGCCGGCGGTAGCCTTCGAGGGTGAAAACTTGGATTGATTTACGTAGCGATACCGTCACACAACCGACACCCGCCATGCGCCAGGCCATAGCCGAGGCCATTGTTGGCGATGACGGATACGGCGAGGACGAGACGGTCACGCGCCTCGAGGCGAGATACGCGTCGCTGGTGGGTAAGGAATCAGCAGTTTTTCTCCCTTCGGGAGTGATGGCGAATCAAATCGCGGTGCGCGTTCTCACGAGCCCGGGCGACGTGATTCTTGCGGGACGCTCACAGCACGTCGTGAGTTACGAAATGGGTGCTTCGGCACGAAATTCTTCGGTGCAGTTCGCCCTCGTCGACGACACGACGGGAACCCTACCAATTGGCGAAGTCGCGGACATCATCGATGCGGAAAAAGACCACCAGCCACACATCGCTATGGTGAGTATCGAAAATACCCACATGCCATCCGGTGGTACGCCGTGGCTGCTTTCGCAGCTCGACGAATTGCTGTCGGTGGTGGGTTCTCTTCCCGTGCACATGGACGGCGCCCGCCTCTTTAACGCCGTCGTCGCTACGGGCATTCCGGCGGCCGACTACGCCGCGCGCGCGACAAGCGTGATGACCTGTCTCTCGAAGGGACTGTGCGCACCCGTGGGCTCACTCTTGGCGGGGTCGAGTGACCTGATGACTCAAGCGCGCCGTGAGCGCAAGCGTCTGGGTGGGTCTATGCGTCAGGCTGGTTTCTTGGCGGCGGCGGGGCTAGTGGCTCTCGATTCGATGATCGAGCGCTTATCCGACGATCACCGTCGGGCTCGCCGCTTAGCCGACGCCTTCGCTACGCGGTTCCCGGAGTCAAATTACGACCCGGCGACGTGCACAACCAATATTGTGGCTTTCGATCACCCTCTCGCTCGCGACCTCGTGGCCCAGCTCCTCGAACTCGGCGTGGCCGGGGGTACGGTGGCGCCACGTCGGGCTCGTTTCGTCACCCACGCTGATATCGGTGAGGAGCAAGTGGACCGCGCCGTGGCGCTGGTGGAAGACTTTCGCTGGTCGTAGGTTTTCTCCACGCTTCCGCTAGTTTCTTCTCGGCCTCGGCGAGAAAGGGCGATTGCTCACTGGCTCAAAGCGCTGGTGACGGCAAGGGCGAGGTAGCCTTAGGGGGCTAGTACTAGCGCGTCTATGACACAAATCCTCCACCTCTCCACGTTTATTCGCCGTCCGATCTTTGATTTGGACGGTGACCGGATAGGTCGCGTCCAGGACCTGGTCGCACGTGTCGGTCTCGACGCTCACCCACCCATCGTGGGCGTGGTAGTTCGTATTGAGGGACGAAACCTTTTTATCCCCATTCGTAAGATTGGTGGGTTCGCCGAAGGTCGCCTGAGGTTCGAAGGTCGCCGCGTTGACCTACGCCGCTTTGAGCGGCGTCCCGGCGAAATTCTGCTCAGCGAAGATCTCTTAGCTCGGCACTTAATTAATTTGGTACGCGGACGTCTGATTAGCGCGAACGAAATTGAGATTGCCCTGATTGACGCCACCTGGGAGGTCGTGGGCGTGGACCCTGGTCGCCGTCCCATTCTCCGTCGTCTGTTGGGTCGCCGTCTGGGTCAATCAATTCCCGCAAAATCGATTGTCGACTTTGCGTCCATCGAGCCCTTCGTTTCCCACGTCCCCAGTGCTCGGCTACGTATTCCCTATCGGAAACTCGCCCGTCTCCACCCGGCACAAATTGCCGACCTCGTCGAACAAGCCAGTCACGAAGAGGGCGAAGAGATCATCGAAGCCGTAGGTATGGACCGAGAACTGGAGGCCGACGTGTTCGAGGAGTTGGACACGACCCACCAGTTGGAATTTCTCGAAGCTCGCAGCGACGCAGATGCCGCTCGCCTGCTTGGTCGGATGGCGCCCGATAACGCCGCCGACCTCATCAGCGAAATCGACCAAGATCGACGCCTCCCCGTGCTCGAACAGTTGCCCGAACCCCAGCAGAGCAAGGTTCGCCAGCTGCTCAGTTATAACTCCAATACGGCGGGCGGACTTATGAGCCCCGATTTTGTCGCCGTCTCGGCCACGGCCAAGGTCGGAGAAGCGCTCGATGCGATTCGAATGTCGCACGCACCAGCCGAGGCGCAAAATGCGGTCTTCGTTCTGGACGAGGCTGGTCAGCCCATCGGAGCAGCACCCATCGCTGCTCTCGTCCGCGCCCGGGCGACGGAACTGGCTATTTCTGTGGCTCGCACCCATTTAGCCCACGTGCACCCGCACTGGGACCTTCATCGTGTTTCAAGAAAAATGAGTGACTTCAACCTCACCGTTCTGCCAGTGCTCGATGACGAGCACGGCGCAATGATTGGTGTCGTGACGGTTGACGATCTACTCGAGGAGCTGCTGCCCCAGGGCTGGCGCCGCGAGTTTGGCATGGCGTCAGCGGAGGAATAATTCCATGATGCACGCCACTCACTCCGTTCTAAGGGGGTCGTTCTGAAACCCCCAAGTACCGCTCTAATACTTTTCCACCCCCGGAAACAGCGCATCCTCTCACTGCCCACGAATTACTGACTTCGCCAGTGGTCGGGGACGCTGTTGTCCACGCGACCACGCGAAAGGAGTACCCGTGGCCACTTTAGACAATGAAATAACTGGCGCCTTTGGCACCATCAAAGCTCACGACACTGGCGCACGCCAGGGCCTTCGTGCGCGTTTCCTCACGCTCATTGCAATTATTGGACCGGGCCTTATCGTCATGGTGGGTGACAACGACGCCGGTGGCGTCGCCACCTACGCCCAGGCGGGTCAGAACTTCGGCTATTCACTCCTTTGGGTGCTTCCCCTGCTCATCCCCGTTCTCATTGTTAATCAAGAGATGGTCGTGCGTTTGGGCGCGGTGACGGGCGTGGGGCACGCTCGATTGATACGAGAACGGATTTCGCGACGTTGGGGCAACGTGTCGGTCGGCTCGATTTTGCTACTCAATTTTCTCATCATCATCACTGAATTCATCGGTGTTTCGCTCTCAATGCGCTACTTCGGGGTGTCGTCCTACGTGTCGGTGCCCATTGCGGTCGTGGCCCTGTTTCTCGTCACCGCGAGTGGCTCCTTCCAGCGGTGGGAACGCTTCATGATGCTCTTCGTAGCAATTAATTTCGTGATTGTTCCCCTCGTCTATTTGAGTCATCCGAAGATCTCAAGCGTCGCTCAGCACCTCACCACCCCGGGTATCCGCGGCGGCGTCACCTCGTCATCGGTTTTGCTGATTATCTCCATTATTGGCACCACCGTCGCGCCCTGGCAGTTGTATTTCCAGCAGAGCAACATCGTGGACAAGAAGATTTCACCCCGCTGGCTCAACTACGAACGGGTGGATACGGTACTGGGTTCGCTGATTGTGGTGCTGAGCGCCGCGGCCTTGATGGCGGTGGCCGCTCGTCTCGCTCCACTGGGTGGGACGAACAGTTTCTCGGACGCTCTCGGTGTCGCGCACGGTCTGGCCCGCCACGTCGGCCACGGCTCGGGTGCCCTCTTTGCCATTCTCCTGCTCAACGCCTCAGTAATTGGAGCCGCAGCCGTGACCCTGGCCAGCAGTTACGCCATGTCCGACGTGGTCGGTCAGCGTCAGAGTCTCGATGCGCGCTTGCGAGACGCCAAGGGCTTTTACGGGAGATTCGCTGCCCTGCTAGCGGTCGCCGGCATCGTGACAATTTTACCGGGCGCGCCTCTCGGCATCATTACCCTGGCGGTGCAGGCGATGTGTGGACTCATGCTCCCCAGTACGACAATTTTCGTACTCCTGTTGAGCAACGACCGAGAAATTTTGGGACCATGGGTTAATTCGCTGTGGCTGAACATCTGCGCGGTGGTGGTGGTGGCTGCTTTGACGGTCCTATCGGTAACGATGATGGTGTCAACGCTCTTCACTTCAATCAAGGTGCTGCAACTCTTGGAAGTATTGAGTGTCGCCGCCGCCGCCGCACTGGTGATCGGACTTCCCGTGGCTCTGCTGCGCCGTCACCCACCGACGCACTACGCCGTAGCCAAAAAAGAATGGCGCATGCCGCGACTATCCCTGGTCGCGTCGCCCACGATGTCGAGTGGACGCCGCTGGCTGCTGCGTATTCTCGCCACCTACCTCGTAGTTGCGGGCACCATGCTGGTCGTCCGCGTGGTGCAGTTGATGACCTCCTAGGCTTAGCGCTCGTGATACGCCGAACTCTCGTCTTCGTCCACGCCCACCCGGATGATGAAGCCATCTTCACGGCGGGAACCACGCGCCTGCACGCTGATGCCGGCGACCGGGTGGTGCTCATTACTTGTACCAACGGACGCTTGGGCTACGACCCCAATGGACATCCGGGTCTCGACCCCGAGCACCAGGACCAGTCCACAGTCGAGCAGCGACGACGAGAATTACTAGTGAGCGCCGAACTGCTCGGCTTCACGGATACTTTTTTCCTTAACTACGCGGACTCCGGCATGGCGGGCTGGACGCAGAACGAGGAAGCGGCCTCCTTCGTCCAACAGCCCGTCGCGCAGGTTGCTGCACGGATTGCGGAAATATTGAAGACGGTCGGAGCCGACGTGGTGATTACCTACGACGAGTACGGGTACTACGGCCACCCCGACCATATTCACGTCAACGAAGTGACGCGAGCCGCCGTCACTCTGGCGCCGAGCGTGCAGCGTCTGGCCTACGTGGTGACCCCGCGTTCTTTGATTCGTAGCTTCGTTCCCGCGGCCGAAGCGATGGGCGTCGCTCTCCCGGCGTGGATCAGCGAGCCCAATATTGGTGCCGACGATACTGACATCGACGTCAGCCTCGATCTCTCGGCCTACGCGGCGACCAAGCAAGAAGCCATTCGTGCGCACGCCAGTCAAATTGATAACGCCGATTTCATGACTATGGACCCCGAGCTCTTCCGCTTGGCCTTCGGGACGGAGTTTTACACTGTGGCGTGGCAACGAGACGGCATTGAACTGCCCATCGTCAATCTCTTGGAGGGCCTCACGTGAGTGAACGGTTGACATTTTTAGCGGTACACGCTCACCCCGATGACGAGGCGAGCTCTACCGGCGGGACCTTTCCACTGCTCCAGAGTCAAGGTGTTCGAACTGTTTTGGTGACCTGCACCAACGGGGAGTTCGGTGACGCCCCCGGGGGAATCAAGCCCGACGAAACCGGGCACGACCCTGATGAGGTTGCGGCTCTGCGTCAGGTAGAGCTCGATACTGCGGCGTCAATACTTCGTATTGACCGCGTCGTTCGACTGGGTTACCGAGACTCGGGCATGGTGGGCTGGCCACAAAACCACCATCCGTCGTCGTTTTGGGCCACCCCGTTAGAGGACGGCGCAGCGCGCTTGGCCGAGGTGCTCACCGAGGAACGTCCGCAGGTGGTGATGACGTACAACGATTTTGGCTTCTACGGTCACCCCGACCACATTCAGGCACACCGAATAACTATGGCCGCCTTGGATCTCATTGACTACGAACCCACGGTGTACTTCAACGCGATCCCAAAGAGCGTCTTCAAGGGTTGGCGTGACCGTATGCGGGAAAATGACGGCATTAGCGAACACCCGGAGGAAGAGGAAAATGACTTCGGTACTGCCGATGACTTGATCGCCGCCATTATTGACGTGCGCAGCACGAATGAAATGAAGTTTGATGCGCTAGCGGCTCACGCCAGTCAGATCTCGGAAGATTCCTTTTGGATGAAGATGGGCCGCGAGGGATTCATGGCGACCATGGTCAACGAGTGGTTCACTCGTGAACGCAACCCCCGGGGACTTGACGGCGTCGTGAGCGACCTCTTCGCTGGCTACCGCTAAAGATATCCAGCCCCGCCAAAACCTTCGCTCGCGGGGCTTATTTGGGTAGTGGCGCCCGTGGCTCGAAAGATTTCGGCCAGGCTCATGGACGCGGGAATGGCGACGCCAACGTTGTCAATGCGGGTACGGGCTTCGGCTGCGGAAAACTTGGCAAAATCAATCACGGCGAGGCAGCGGCCTGGTCGGGTCAGAGCGGGGTCGAGGTCACGAGGCGCGGCGTTGGTGGTGAGCAACACCATGATGTCCTGCGTCTGCCCCAAAATTCCGTCGGCCAGATTGAGCATACGACCAAGCCCGCTCGAGCGAACGGTGAGGTTCTGGACCAAATTGTCAACATCTTCCATGACGATGATGCGAGGTTTGGCGCCGTGTGAATCGGAATTAAGAACGCGCATGAGGTACTCGGTGCTACCCATGAAGGCATCGGGGTCCAGCACAATCTCGAAGTGACACCACTTCCACGTACTCATGAGCGAGCGCAGGGCCCAGGTCTTGCCGGTCCCGGGTGGACCGTGCCAGAGCACTACGCGTCCGTTGCGTGACTCGGGTCCCGTTACCGCCATCAAATGGTCGAGGGCGTCACCGGTACGCGCGGGGTAGTTACGACGAACGTCCGTCCAGGGAGTTTCGTCAAGGACGCGGGTGTCGGGCATCCAGTCCGTACTGGTCCACATACCAAAGTGCACCTTTCCGCTGTCGTTATCGTGAAATTCGAATGCACTTTGGAGCATGGCGATAATGCTCTCGGCGCGAGGAATGGAAACCGCGGCGCAGGTGACGCGCATGCGACTATCCGCGGCGCTGACGTGGGCGATCCAGTCGCCACCGCGAGCGAGAATGTGAGTGCTAGCGGAGCGCTCGACGCTTCGTTGAATTACGGTGCCGAGTGGTAGATAACGGTGAATCTCGAAAGAGGTGAAGAGTCCATCAGAATCGATGGGAAAACCACTGGCGGTGGCGTGTTCAAAGGTGCCGTCGTACAGGGTCTGGAGGAGTCCTGATTCGCAGAGACTCGCCATGAGCTTGTGGTAGTCACCGAATCCCGTGGAGACCGTTTGTGGCTGGGATGTCACGTCGACGTTGGTAAAGAGAGATTCGAGACTCATCGCTGCTCCGCTACTGGTAGGAGGGCACAGTCTCATCGGGCCCTGTAACACGTCCTGCGGCGAAACGAAATAGTCATGGAATGCACGAGGCCCCCTGGCTCTCGAAAGAGCCAGGGGGCCTCGTGCAGACTCTCTAGTAGCGGTAGGTGTCGGGCTTGTAGGGACCGTCCTGCGAGACGCCGATGTACTCGGCCTGCTCCTTGCTCAACTTGGTCAGCTTCACGCCCAGGGCGTCGAGGTGCAGACGGGCCACCTTCTCATCGAGGTGCTTCGGCAAAACGTAGACACGGTTTTCGTAATTGGCGTTGTTTTGGAACAGCTCAATCTGAGCCATCACCTGGTTGGTGAAGGAGTTGCTCATCACGAAGCTGGGGTGGCCAGTGGCGTTGCCGAGATTGAAGAGTCGCCCCTCGCTCAAGACGATGATGGCCGTGCCGTTGGGGAAGATCCACTTGTCGACCTGCGGCTTAATCGTTTCACGAACGACACCCGGTGCGCTGCCGAGTCCGGCGATGTCAATCTCGTTGTCGAAGTGCCCGATATTGGCCAAAATTGCGTGGTGCTTCATCGACTTCATGTGATCAAGAGTGATGATGCCCATGTTCCCAGTGGCCGTGATGATGATGTCGGCGTAGGGGAGAGCCTCTTCGAGGGTCGTTACCTGGTAGCCGTCCATAGCGGCTTGGAGTGCGCAGATGGGGTCAATTTCGGTGACGATGACTCGAGCACCTTGTCCGCGGAGGGACTCGGCCGAACCCTTGCCCACGTCGCCGTAGCCGCACACAATGGCGACCTTGCCACCGATAAGAACATCGGTGGCTCGATTGAGCCCGTCGATGAGCGAGTGACGGCAACCGTACTTGTTGTCGAACTTCGACTTGGTGACGGCGTCATTGACGTTGATGGCCGGGAAGAGCAGAGTGCCGTCGCGCTCCATCTCGTAGAGGCGGTGCACGCCAGTCGTGGTTTCTTCCGACACTCCGATGATGCCCGGGGTCATGGCGGTAAAGAGCTTTTCGCCCGACGCTACGATTTTGGTCAGGAGCTGGAGAATAATGGCGTACTCTTCGCTGTCGGTAGCTCCGGCGGCCGGCACGAAGCCAGCGGTTTCAAATTCGAGACCCTTGTGGATGAGCAGGGTGGCGTCACCGCCATCGTCGAGAATCATGGTCGGTCCGGCGTGGTTCGGCCAACGCAGAATTTGGTCAGTGCACCACCAGTACTCCTCGAGGGTCTCGCCCTTCCAGGCGAACACGGGGACACCCTGGGGGCTCTCGGGTGTTCCCGTCGGTCCAACGACAACGGCCGCGGCCGCGTGGTCCTGAGTCGAAAAGATGTTGCAACTGGCCCAGCGAACGTCGGCGCCGAGAGCGGTCAAGGTTTCGATGAGGACCGCGGTTTGGATGGTCATGTGCAACGAACCGGTGATGCGGGCTCCCGCAAGGGGCTTGGAAGTACCAAATTCCTTGCGCATAGCCATGAGGCCGGGCATTTCGTGTTCCGCGAGAACGATTTCGGCTCGGCCGTAGGCGGCCAGGGATAAATCAGCAACTTTGTAGTCGAAAGATGCAGAGGTCATGAGTTTCTCCTAGGTGTGGATGTGTAACTGCCCGTGGCGCCGACCTCTGTCGTATTCGCCACATCCATCTTACTGGCAATCCCGCGAAGCGGCTCACTCTCGGGGAGCTCTGGCCTAGTTGGCACCGTGACGGAACTCTACGACGTCGCCATCGTGCATGACGTAGTCCTTGCCCTCAATGCGCGCCTTACCGCCCGCTCGCACTGCCACCATGCTGCCAGCCGCCATGAGGTCATCGAAGGCCACCACTTCGGCCTTGATGAAGTTCTTTTGAAAGTCGGTGTGAATGACTCCCGCGGCCTCGGGCGCCGTAGCGCCCTGGCGAATAGTCCACGCGCGTGTCTCCTTGGGTCCCGCCGTGAGGAATGTTTGGAGTCCGAGAGCCGCGAAGCCCACGCGACTGAGTTGTGATAATCCCGCCTCACTCTGGCCGAAGGACTCCAACAGTTCTAGCGCCTCAGCTTCGTCGAGTCCCGACAGCTCGGACTCCAGCTTGGCGCATAGGACAATGGCCGGAGCGGGAGCTACGGAAGCCACGAGAGCCGCGCAACGAAGCTCGGCGCCGATGGTCTCCTCGTCGACGTTGAAGACGTAAATAAAAGGCTTGTCGGTGAGCAGGTGCAGTTCGCGCAGTAGGCTGCGATCGAGTTCGGGTCCGACGGCGGAAATGACGCGCCCCTCGTTGAGGGCAGCACGTGCTTTTATGTATTCCCCGAGTCGCAGAGCGGCGTCGCCCACGTTGCGCTTGGCGTCACGCTCGAGCTTGCTGATTGCCTTGTCCACGGTCTGCAAGTCGGCGAGAATGAGCTCGGTCTCGATGGTGGCGACGTCGTTGGCAGGGTCGATTCGACCATCCACGTGAATGACGTCGTCGTCGACGAAGGCTCGCACTACTTCGCAGATGGCGTCAGATTCCCGAATGGAAGCGAGAAATTGGTTTCCCAGGCCCTCACCTTCGGAGGCGCCCTTGACGATGCCCGCGATGTCGACGAAGGTGACGACCGCCGGCAAGATCTTCTCTGAGTGAAAGACAGTGGCTAATTTTGCCAGGCGCCCGTCGGGCACCGAGACAATTCCAACGTTAGGTTCAATAGTCGCGAAGGGGTAGTTAGCCGCCAAAACGTCATTATTGGTGAGTGCGTTAAAAAGAGTTGACTTACCCACGTTGGGGAGTCCGACGATGCCAATTGAGAGTGCCATAACGAGGTCGAGGCTACTGCCCCTACATTGGGAGAGTGTCACACCAAGATCTGCTGCGTTTAGAAGCCCTAAGGAAGAGCTTTGGCTCAACGGTGGCCCTGAGCGACACATCACTCAACGTGCAGCGAGGGTCCTTCGTTTCCATCGTGGGCCCCTCGGGTTGTGGCAAGTCCACCCTCTTCAATATGATTTCCGGACTCGAGCGTCCCGACGGTGGCTCCATTCTGATTGACGATCGCGATGTCACCACGCGGACGGGTCAGGTTGGCTACATGATGCAAAAAGACCTCCTCGTGCCCTGGCGCACGGTTCTCGGCAACATCACCTTGGGGGCACGACTCACTCGCCGCCTCACTTACGACGACCGTAGGCGGGCGGTGGACATCGCGCAACGGTACGGATTGGGAGATTTCCTGCACCACTACCCAATGGCTTTGTCCGGGGGTATGCGACAACGAGTAGCCCTCATGCGGACCCTAGCCCTCGATCACGAACTTCTCCTCCTTGATGAGCCCTTCGGAGCACTGGATGCGCAGACGAGATTCGAGATGCAGCAGTGGCTGCTCAGCGTGTGGCGAGAGAGCGAGCGCACCGTTCTGTTCATCACTCACGACGTGGACGAAGCCGTCTTTTTGTCAGATCGAGTGCTCGTAATGTCCTCACGTCCCGGCCGTGTGGTGGATGACATCACGATTGACCTCGAGCGACCTCGTACGCTCGGCACCTTGACATCGGCCGTTTTTAACGGCTACAAGAGTCAAATACTCGAGCATCTTCACGGGCGGGTGGGCCCGTGAAATCTCGCCTCCTGCGCAACGTTCTAGGGTCACTTCTTTCTTTCGTGCTGGTAATGGGTATCTGGCAGGCCATCGTGGTCTGGGGCCAGGTAGCGCCGTACATTGCCCCACGCCCCCTGGACGCCTTCCGCGCCATCAGCGGTGACTGGTCGACGTTGTGGCCGCTCACCCTGTGGACGCTTCGTGAAACGGTCTACGGATTTCTGGCTGGAGCGGTACTGGGTGTTGTTTTCGGCATCGTGATGCATAAAATTGCAATGCTACAACGGGTGCTGTATCCAATTTTGATCGTAACTCAGGCCATCCCCATTGTGGCCCTCGCGGCCCCGCTCGTCTTGATGTTGGGCTTCAACCTTGGACCGAAAATCGTCATTGTGGCCTGGATCGTGTTCTTCCCGGTCACCGTCAATGTCCTCGACGGACTCACTCACGTTGACGGCGACCTGCTGACCTTGGCTCGGGTACTCGGGGCTCGGCGCTGGCGAACATTTTTGGTTATCGAGGTTCCCGCCGCCATTGCCCCATTGTTCAGCGGTTTAAAAATTGGTGCGACCTACGCCGTGACGGGAGCCATCATTGGCGAAATGGCCGCCTCCAGTGGATCGTCGCTAGCGCTCTATCAACACAACGCGAACGCGAACCTCAACGCGGCGGCCGTCTACGGCACCACTTTGATCATGACGGCCATCGGCATTTCGTGGTTTCTGCTCATTGTGAGTCTCGAATTCTGGGCCACTCCCTGGCGTCGACGGGTGACCGCACGTCGACGTCGTATCGGTGGTAAACATAAATAGTTTTTTCAAGGGAGACCTCATGTCACAACGTCAGATTCGTCGAGCCGTGCTTGCCCTTGCGATTGCTTCTTCGTCCATCGCCGTAGCGGGAGTTGCGGCCAGTGCGGCCACTCCGACGAATGTTCGTTTCGTCTACGACTTTCCGGGTCCTGATTTCGAGCTCACGCCCCTCGTTGTGGGAATAGCCGAAGGCATCTACCAGCAGGCGGGACTCAAGGTATCACTCCTCTTCCCGCCTGATACCTCAACGACCTCAAAAATGCTGACGACGGGCTCCGCCGACGTCGGCTTTATCACCACCTCCGATATGGCGGTCGCGGTGCAGGCCAAGGCTCCCTTGGTCTCTATCGCCAACTACTCCATGAGTAACAACTGGGGCCTGTTCGCAAAGCCCGGTTCAAAACTCACCCTCGCCAATCTCAAGGGTAAGAAGATTTTTTCTTGGGGTGATACTTGGACGAACGCCATGCTGCCTTTCGTATTGAAGAAAGCCGGCCTTAAGGCGTCGGACGTTACCGTTGTGACCGCGAGCAATGACATTCCACTGCTCATGAGTGGGAAAATTGACTTCACCACATCCACAAGTAATTACGGCATCCCAGGAATTTTGGAGGCCACGAAGGCGAGTCCCGTTTCCATTGTCGGCGCCGCCGCTGGCGTCCCCAACGTACCGGTCTGGGTCTACTCAGTAACGCGCGACTACGCGAAGAACCACCCCGCGACCACTCGGGCTTTCCTGGCGGCCACCTTGAAGGCCACCCAGTGGGCGATCAAGAACCCCGCTAAAGCTGTGGCCGACTTCGTGAAGAAGTACCCAAAGAGTGGGTACAGCTCTTTTTACAGTACGAAGGGCTGGGGCATCACGGTGCCGTTGCTGACGAACGCCCAAGGAAAGTTCTTCACGCAAACTGACGCGCAGTGGACTCTTTTGGCCAACGGTATGAAGAGCAATGGTCAGCTGAAGTCGGTACCCTCGGCGTCGACCTACTACACCAACGCGTTCATTCCCCAGCAGTAGTCATGGCTGCAACCCCGAGGCTTGGGGTGGTGGGCAGCGCGAACGTTGACCTCGTGGTCTGGGTGGCCACGTTACCCGAGCCAGGAGAGACAATTCGGGCTCGTCGTTACGAGCGGCTCCCGGGAGGTAAGGGGGCCAACCAAGCCGCCGCCGCCGCCGCGCTCGGCATGGACACCTCCTTGTTCGCCGCCGTGGGTGGCGATGATGACGGCGCTTTTCTCAGAGACACACTCAACACCTACGGCGTTACTACGACGGGCGTGACCGTGTCGTCGCGAGCGACGGGGCGGGCGCTTATTGCCGTCGACGAGGCGGGGGAAAACACCATAGTTATCATCGCTGGGGCCAACGAGACTATCGATCTCAGAAATCAGCCCCTCGAAGAGTGCGACGTCGTACTGGCTCAGTGCGAGATTCCGGTTGCCGCCGTCATCGAAGCATCCCGGCGAGCTAAGAGATTCATTCTGAACGTAGCCCCTGCGCTGGAGTTGCCGAACGAAGTATTCCGAGCCTGCGAGGTGGTCATCGTGAACCACATCGAAGCGCGCAGTGTGCCCCTCGAAGACATTGAAAATTGTGTCATCACTGAAGGCGCCCAAGGAGCGAGGCTGTTGCGCCGCGGTGAAGAAATCTTCCGCTGCGTTCCACCGGAGGTCCACGCCGTTGACACCGTCGGTGCGGGTGATGCTTTTTGCGCGGCGCTCGCGGTTCACCTAGCTCGTGGTGGCGCACTGGTCGATGCTCTGCAGTACGCGACGACCGCGGGTGCCCTCGCTACCCTCGACGTCGGCGCCCAGGGTGCTCGACCAACTCACCAGGAGGTGCAACAGTGGCTCTCACGCGAATTGTGATCGATACGGATCCTGGCGTTGATGATGCCGTGGCCATTTTGTTGGCGCTGGCGAGTCCGGAATTAGAGGTTCTGGGCATTACCTGTGTGGCGGGCAATGTTGACCTCGAAAAAACTACGCTCAACGCTCAACGCCTCGTTGCTCTGGCCGGGCGCAGCGATGTCCCTGTATTCCGTGGTTGCGCCGAGCCCTTGGCTGGACCGACGGGTACGGCAGCTGAAGTCCACGGTTTCGACGGCTTGGGGGACTTAGAGTGGCCCACGCCCAGGGTCGAAGTGAACGAACTCGGTGCCGTGGAATTTCTCTATCGAGAGTTAACGAGGGGCCGAGTGACCATCGTGGCCATCGGCCCGTTGACGAATCTCGCCACCCTGCTCGTGGAGTATCCCGATGCGGCAGACCTGGTGGAGCGTGTGGTTATCATGGGCGGGGCCTCGTTTCACGGAAACGTGACCGCGGCGGCTGAGTTCAATATTTGGGCGGACCCCGAAGCCGCCGCCATCGTCTTTAATGCATCGTGGCGTATCGACGTGATGCCGCTTGACCTCACGCATCAGGCCTTCTTGACTGACGCCAACCTCGAGGAACTGCGCTCGTGGGGAACCGAAGTGGGACAGCGAGTCGCCGACATGTTGGAGCCCTACGCGGCCTTTCACCTCGAGTGGTATCAAAATCGTGATCTTATTATGCACGACGCCATGGCCGTTTACGAAGTCATCGACCCGACCGCGATAGTGAAAAGCGGCGTGGAGGTGGAGATTGAAACTGACGGTCTCTTCTCTCGTGGCGCAACTCATTTTTCGAGGAGCCATCGGCACGCCACGAGTACTACGCGGGTGGGGACCTTCGTGGATAACGATCGTTTTGTGGATCTCTTGAAGTCTCGACTGGCGACCTTGAGATCTCCCAACTGAAAGAACTTTCAGTTGGAAGGCGGTGACGCTGAACTGGGCGGAGAACTCTCTGGCACACTGGTAGGGGAGGTGCGGTATGAGGATAAGAAATCTTGGATCATGGTTAGCCACTGCGGTATTCAGCGCGGGCGCTGGAGTCGGACTAGTTGCCGTGACGTACCATCACCCCCTGCGTTCCGCCCCCGTGGCCGTGAGTGCGCCAGTGAAGCGCAGCGACGTTGCACCGCGGGTGGAGTCGCCAGCCAAAGTCTTGCGTCCATCGGCAGTGGTTCACCCTACGGCTAATGCGGAGAGGTTGGCGGGAGACGCCACGACCAGCACCACGCCGCCCACGAGTGATGTCGCGACCACAACAACAGTTCCCTCCAAGCCACAGGGTGAGGGCGAATCCGGCGATGACGAGCCATCGTGGTCGGCGGACCAGGGCGAAAACCAGTCCGGGGATAACTCGTCTAGATAGAGTCCTCGCCTCCTGTTCGTCATCCTTCGGAAACTAGGAAGGGTGCTTGTACTGTGGGAGGGTGATTAAGCCCAGTACGCGTGGATATTTTCCCAGTTCGTGGCCCGGTGAGGATGGTGGTGCTCGTCGCCGGCAAGTTCCCGTTGGCGCGACTCTCAGCGATACTCCCTACGAATTAACGGCCTCCCGATTCGCTCCGTTGTCGACCATGGTCGTCCAAAGGGGCGATGAGGAGTTCTATCTGCTCTGTCACACCGGTGGCGATGATGCAGTGAGTTGGGTGGAGCAAATTCACCCAGAAACTCTCGAGGTGCTGCGTCGATCTGTTGATCTCCCCGCGGGACCGACGTGGCCCGGGGGTGTGGCCGTTCACGCCAATGGCTCGCTCTACGTCACCTTCGGGAAATTTGTGCACCGCTTGTTGAGTGATCTCACACTGGTGCAGTCATTGGAATTACCCCGACACCGACCGTATAACTCCCTCGTGATCACTGACGATGGAACTCTTATCATGAAGGATTTTGGTGGCCTACGACCCGGCGATACCGAAGCGGATACCGCGGCGGACTGTGAGATCTGCGCCATTGATCCCGAGACCCTTCTCGTCCTTGACACACTCACGCTTTCCGAAGCCTCCGTGGCTCGACTGAGTGCCGAGGCCAACGCCATCTACGTGGTCGGCACGACCTCACTGTGGCGTGTGAACTGGTCCCCCAAAGGTCGACGACTCACACTCGACGACTCTTTCCATCCCCGTTATTTGCTCGCTGAGGGTGAGGGTTTCGGCTGGGACGCTGTAGTGGTTGACGGCGCCGCGTGGTTCCTCAACAACGGGGCCGGAAGCCAGCACTATCACGGCTCGCTCCTCGGGGTGGGAGAAGCCAACGCCCCCCAGTGCGTGATTCGCGTTGACCTTACTTCGGGTGAAGTCGCTCGCTTTGAGATCAATAATCAAGATCACGCCGTGGTGGCCAACCCACCCGCGGTCGACGTGCAACGCGGAATCGTCATTGGCTACGACAGCGGAAACGGCGTGGTCACGGCGTGGAATTACCGACGCGGTGAACGCCTCTGGAGCCGCACACTCAATCACGGCGGGCACCCGCTGTTATTCGAAGAGACGGGCCGAGTCGTCCTCGGTGATTTTGACGCGACTCGTGGCGAAGAAGACCTGGTGTCACTCGACGTTGCGACGGGTGAGGAGATATGGCGCTGTCCGACTGGCTCGACGCTCCAGTCGGTCCTCTTCCACGCTCCGGGTCTAGGAGAGTCCATCTTTTACTGCTCTTTTACGACAATTTCACGACTTGGTCCTTCGACGAGCAAGTGAACTTCATCGGTCGTAGGCTCAGGGAATGGAGCCCCGCACGACCTGCCGACGAGCCTCAGTCCTCCTTGCGCTACTCCTCAGCGGGTCGCTACTCACCACTACGTCAGAGGCCGCACCGGCGACGTCGGCCGTCGACCAAGTTGTCAGTCTGGTCGCGGGCTCCGCGTCGATTACTACGGTGAGCAGAGCTGTCCTCAGCGCGCTTCCGTCCGCGTCCGCGGACTTCTCCGGACGGAAGTACCCCGCCAAACTTCCCGCCGAAGCGCTCACCGCCTGCCTCACGGCAACGGCGTGCGTCTACGGAAAAACTACTTCCAAGCGTGTCGTGGTGCTCTATGGCGATTCGCACGCTCTGATGTGGCTTCCCGCCCTCGTGCCCCTTGCTAGCACCCTGGGCGTCAAGCTCGTGCTGTTGTGGGAGGGGATGTGTCCGCCTGGTCGCCTGAGCGTCTACGGTCCCAGCTTTGGGCTACCCGCATCCTGCGATACGAATCGTCCCAAAATGATCAGCGTCATCGTAGGCCTCCACCCTGCTCTGGTCATTCTTTCGGAGAGCACCCAAACAAATCAGGCACCGTCAAATACTCCTTTCACAGTCGAGCAGTGGCGCCGAGGTTTGGTGACCTCGATTCAGCAAATCCGATCAACCGGTACCAAGGTCGCGATTCTGGAGGACATTCCGGCCTTCAATCAGGCGGTACCGAGATGCTTGGCGGCGAACCTGACTTCGGTGGAGAGGTGTCGCATCACGTATCCCAATCTCCAGCGGCCAGGTTTGGTGGAGGCCGAAATCGCCGCGGCGAGCGACACCAAAAGTACTTTCGTGCCGACGCACCAATTCTTTTGCGCCTCGGCCAAGTGTTTTCCCATCATCGGATCAATGATTACTTACGTCGATGACAATCACGTTTCGTTTACCTACGCCAAGTATTTATCTGCGGTGATGCTGGAGGAGCTCAGTCCTCTTCTCGCGAACTAGGACCGCTTCAACATCGTAGAATTACGCCAGTGGCCCTGGTAGCTCAGTGGATTAGAGCGTCTCCGTCCTAAGGAGAGCGTCGGGGGTTCGATTCCCTCCCAGGGCACCAATCGAAACGTGAACTAGTTACGACTCGCTGGGAATGAATCCGCCTAAGAAGCCTCCGTCGACGATGAGGCGACTCAGTGGTTTCGTCAGACTGCGTAGTTCGTGACAGCCGTCGTCACCCAGTAGCCGGTAGGGCGGTACGGAAAGTTCGTCGGTGCGCTGTTCAATGTGCCGACGAAGCTCCGTGCCATGCGGCGTCAAGGTGACATCGTCGGCACTCTGTAATATTCCTCGCTCGGCCAAACGCTCACAGGCAGCAGCCCATTCACTCGGTGGCCATGCTCGCGAGTCGAGTAACACCCCAGCCGGTAGCACCTTGGTGGCTTCGTGAGTAACGAGCGCCTCCACGGGATCGAGTTCGGCGTCGAGCAAGGCCATGATGTGACCATCGCCACGGAACTCTCGCAGCAGAGTTTGCGCGTGCCACAGTACCAAGTGGGCCTCGTCCGGCCATTCGAGGTTGGCGTGGGCGGCAAAAAGGGGCCGGCCTTCGAGCCTGCTCATAGCTCCCTCGGCAGCTCGTTGGGCCAGGTTGGCGGCGCGTCGGACTGCGGACGTCGCCACGATTTCACCGAACGCCCGACGCAGTGAGCGATCAGCCGCTCGTTGGCGGGCAGCGAGCACGTCGGCGGGTGAGGCGATATCCCACGCGGCGGGAATACTGCGGCGGACTAGTTCGGGATTGAAGTTATAAAAAGTGGCAATGACGAGTTCCGCCGACGCCGATCCCAAGGCGGCCGCCCGGGAGGCGAAGTAGCCCATGCGCGGAGCGCTCATTCCCAATTTCTCGTATTCCTCGCGTGCTTCGTCAACGAAATAGATCAGCGCGTGAATTGGTTCGGCACTGCGCCAGGTTTTATGAGCAAGGAGTGCGTCCATGAAATGAGACTACTTTGCAGTCCCTTGAAATGGCGTCGTTGCTTCGAACTAAGAGTTTGCTTAGTAAAGAGGAGATGAGCCGGGTTTGGGCTCATAGGATTATGTCACGGCCCACCGCCAGGGTGGGCTCACAATCGTTCCTTCTGGAGGACGTCATGACACGCAAAACTTCACTTCTTTTGAGCGCCGCGCTGACGGTGGCGACGCTGGGTCTAGGGACCGCCACCGGAGTCTCTGCGGCCACCCCCACGCCCGTGGGGTGCGCCGCGCTGACGAAGGCCGTTCTTGTGCACGATGGATTCACCGCCGCCACCGGCCCAGTCGTAACGCCCTACAACTACAAAAAAGCCTCCGCCAATCAGACCAACGCCATCGGTACCACAATTGATTTTGGCGCAAAAGCCATTGTCATTAGTTGCGTGAGCCCCGCCGACATTGCCGCCGTCCATCCGAAAAATACCCCCACCGCAACTGCCTACATGGCCTCAATCGTTAAGGATTCGGCTGGGGCCATGGTGAAAAAGATGGTGGGCGGAGTAGCGGACTATCTGGACTTCGGTAATGGTAAGGAAGACGGCCTGGGCTCAATGTCTAAGGCAGCCGGACTACGCCTGGACGCCTGGGTGGCTGGTCGGTACTTGGTCTTTGCTGACACCACACCCGCCTCAGCAGTTCCTTCGAAGGCGCTCTTGAACTTCATCGCGACCACGATCTCGACCTTGCGTTAAGTCGCCTACTCTCAACGGGGCAAACCTCATCACCCCGCTAGAGGCGACTAGGTGGCAGTATTTGTCTCTAGTTACAGGGGGCGAATATGGCGCAGAAACTCATCGTGGCCGTTATTAAGCCCTTCAAAGTCGATGATGTCAAAGAAGCCCTGAAGGCGATAGGCATCAATGGCATGACCGTCTCAGAGGTGCAGGGTTTTGGCCGTCAACGAGGTCACACTGAGGTCTATCGTGGTGCCGAGTACGAAATAGATTTCGTGCCCAAATTACGCCTCGAGGTCGTGGTCGACGACCATCAAACGGACAGTGTCGTCGACACGATCGTCAACACGGCTCACACCGGATCTATCGGCGACGGCAAGGTCTGGGTCGTCCCCATCGAAACATTCGTGCGCGTGCGCACGGGTGAGCGGGGGCACGATGCTCTCTAGGGGTGAGGTACGTCGTAATGAATTCGGTTGATACAGCCTGGGTGTTGGTGTCGGCCGCACTAGTCCTTTTTATGACGCCGGGCTTAGCGTTGTTTTACGGTGGGATGGTTCGTTCGAAGAATGTGCTGGCCGTCATGATGAACAACTTTGCCGCCATGGGCGTCGTGACTGTTCTTTGGGTGGTGGTCGCTGGCTCGCTGGCCTTCGGCGACGGAGGCGGCATCATTGGGGGGTTTTCACTCGTGGGTTTTGCCCACCTGGGCCACTCCCTGCCGGGCTTTACTTCTCTGACGGCCTCTCCCGGCGCGGTGATGATTTATCAGATGATGTTCGCAATCATCACCGCCGCGTTGATTAGTGGCGGGACCATTGATCGCATCAAGTTCTCTTCGTTTCTCGTCCTGATCACCACGTGGGTTCTTTTGGTCTACGCCCCACTGGCCCACTGGGTCTTTTCACCGGAAGGCTGGCTGGCTCAGCGAGGCGTGCTGGACTTCGCCGGAGGAACCGTCGTCGAGATCAATTCAGGTTTTTCCACCTTGGCCGTCATCTTGGTCTTGGGTAAGCGACGTGGCTGGCCGCGCGACCCAATGGCTCCACACTCCGTTCCCCTAACGCTTCTCGGTGTCGGAATTTTGTGGTTTGGCTGGTTCGGATTCAATGCGGGCTCCGCCTTGGCGGTCAATGATGTTGCGGTGTCGGCTTTTCTCAACACCCAACTCGCCGCGGCCACGGGTCTGTTGGGCTGGCTTATCATTGACCGCTTCACGGGGTCGCACGCGACGACTTTGGGAGCCGCTTCCGGCGCCGTCGCGGGAATGGTGGCGATTACGCCCTGCGCTGGTTTTGTGCCACCGATGGCCGGACTATTCATTGGTCTCTGCGCGGGACTTATTTGCGCGCTGGCGGTACGCCTGAAGTTTCGCTTCGGCTATGACGACTCGCTGGACGTCTTGGGAGTACACGGCATAGGTGGCGTGGTCGGCATGGTCCTACTCGGCGTTTTCGCTAGTCACGCGATTAATAACTCGGCACCTAACGGCTTGGTCTATGGGGGAGGCGCCCACCTCATGGTGGTGGAGCTCCTCGCCACGGTGGTGTGCGCCGCCTTTGCCTTTGGCGCGACGTGGATAATTGCAACAGTGATTCATCACAGCATCGGATTGCGGGTCAGTCCCGAAGACGAGATGGTGGGACTCGATCTCAGTCAACATTCCGAGAGCGCATACTCGGCGGGGGGAATGGGTCGACTGAGTAGTTAATTCTGTGTTGTAGTACTTCCATTAGGCTCGTGAGTGGTTATAGGAAATCGCCTTTCCGTAACCCGCGCCTCGGGGGGGTATTCCCACCTCGCCCGGGGCACTTTACTTCTGGCCTAAAGACGCCGTGGTCCTGCTCACGGAGTCAAAAAATTGGGCCAAAAATTCAGCTGTGCTCAACGAGTCGGGCCGAATTGCCCTGTGAGATTACCTCTTGGTTAACTCTGTGAAATTTTTGTGACATCTCGTCATTTATTGGGGGAAGGGGGCGACAAAACCTTGCTAGAGAGTAGTTATGCACAACTCCTTGGTTTTAATCTTGGTCGTTACCGCCGCCGTCATTTTCGATTTCACGAATGGTTTTCACGACACGGCTAACTCGATTGCTCCGACGGTCGCCACCGGAGCGATGCGTCCGCGGACTGCCGTTGCCCTCAGTGCGGTATTCAATCTTGTGGGGGCCTTCTTGTCGCTTCACGTGGCTCAAGTAATCGCGAAGTCGATTGTGTCGCAGGGCTCGGTGACCCTGGCGGTCATCTTTGGGGGACTCATTGGAGCTATCGCGTGGAATGTAACGACGTGGTACCACTCGATTCCTTCAAGTTCGAGCCACGCCCTTATCGGAGGCGTCGTCGGGGCGATGCTGGCGCACGCTGGTTCACACGCGGTTCTCTGGCACGGTATCGCTTCGAAAGTGCTTATCCCCTCGCTCGTGGCACCCACCCTCGCTCTGGGATTGGCCGCAATTGCGACCATTACCGCCCGTCGCCTCACCTCGAAGGTGCCGAGCGGCGAACTATCGGCCGGCATGCGCTTTGGCCAAATTGGCTCCTCCTCGCTCTTATCTCTGGCCCACGGCACGAACGATGCGCAAAAAACCATGGGAGTCATCACGCTGGCTCTCGTGGCCAATGGTTCACTGGTGAAGAGCTCGAATACGCCCAACTGGGTTGTGGTCGTTTGTGCACTGGCCATAGGTCTGGGGACGTTCATTGGTGGCTGGAGAATTATTCGAACAATGGGTCAGGGCTTTACGAAAATGAGCTCAACACAGGGCTTTTCGGCTCAAATGTCGGCGGCGGCGGTGATCTTGTCGTCGTCGCATTTTGGACTGCCACTCTCGACCACCCACGTAGCGACCGGTTCAATTCTCGGTTCGGGGGTTGGCACCCCAGGGGAGCCGGTGCGCTGGCGGCTGGCCGGTCGCGTCGGTGCGGCGTGGCTATTGACCTTGCCGCTTGCCGCTGTGTTCGGCGCTGTGGGCTACTGCGGAGAAAACATCTTTGGCCTGACGACGGGCGCCGTGGTGATGGGTGCCGTCGTAACTCTCTACTGCGGTGCCGTCTACCTGAAGTCGCGCAGCGGCGTCATTAACGCCAGCAATGTGAATCACGCCTGGGATCAGCAGTCAGAAAGTCTCGAGAAGGATAAGGCTTCGGCCTAGAGGAGCAGAAAATCATGACTCAGGCAATCACTCCCGACCCGCTTATCAATTGGGCTCTTCTCGGACACGCCACGCTGGTGAGTGCGGCAAGCGGACTAGCCGTCGTTATCCTCTTTTCGCTGGCCATTCGCTCCTGGGCTGGGATTCGTGGCGCCGGCGTAACAAGCGTGACGCGTCGCCTGCATGTGTTGGTTGTTGCCGTCACGTCCGCGGCCATAGCGTCCACCGTGCTGTGGGGTTTTTTGGCCATCATCCACAAGGCTCACTAGGACTTCGGCCAGTTTCGCTGTGAACGGATTGAAATCTGGCCTGGCCGACTTACCAGTGCGTCGCGAATTCCACGCCATGCCGGGGCAATCTACGGGAGGGAAATGATGGCAAGATTTCACTTTCGGAAACGAAATCTGTCACGCGACGTTTACCTGACTTCCGTACAGTTGCCCTCGAGAAGATGATGCCGCAGCGAGAGGGATCTCCCAGTTGGCGTACTTTTCTCACTCAACCATAGAAGTACTTTCTCAGGAGGAAAGTTTATGAAAATGTCACTACGGGGGTCGCTGTCAGTAGCAATTGCTACGGCCGGACTCGCAGCGTCACTTATTGTGCCGGCCAGTGCCAGCGCAGCAATCGGTTCAGGCGCCAAGGGCGACCTGAGCTTGGTCACACCCGCCGGTGCGACGGTTCACTTCGGTGGATCATCGTTCAGCAAGCCCTTTGTTGACTTTCTGACAACTGGAAAGAACGTTGGTTCGTACGTGGCTCTCAACAAGACCGCAACCTTCGGCACCGACTCCGGTGCTGGTTCTGGTGATGGTCGTACGGGCGTGTCCGCTGGAACCTACGACATTGGTTTCTCCGACCAGCCGATGAACGTTCTCGCGGGAACGGCACCCACCGGTTACACGTCACAGACGGTGATCAACAATACCTTCACCCAGGTGCCGTTGGCTCTCGGTGGCGCCGTTGTGGCGTACAACTTGGCTGGTATCACTGGTCTCAAGTTGTCCGCAAACATCATTGGTTCCATCTACAACGGCAAGATCACCACGTGGGACGACGATGCCATTCTGGCTCTGAACCCCGTCCAGAAGAATGCCCTCAAGGCGTTGAATAACAAGACCATCACGGTTCTGTACCGCAACTCGTCGTCGGGCACCACCTTCGCCTTCACCCAGTACCTCAACCAGGCAACGCACGGCCTCACGCCGGGTGCTTCTGGTTCGGTCATGGAAGGAACCGGCAACGCCTGGAAGGCCACGACCGTTTCGGCCGTCGCCGGTAACTCGGGAATGGCTTCGACGCTGAACAGCACCGCTGGCGCCATTGGGTACGTCGAGTACAGCTACCTCCTAGTCCCTGGCAACAAGTTGATCACGGCTTCTTTGCAGGACGCCAACGGTGAGTGGCTCCAGCCGAGCTTGACGAACATCGCCGCTGCCGCTACGGCCGCTGCGAAGACGATCTCCGTGGAAAACTTCTCGATTAACTTCGAGCCTGGTAAGGGTGTATGGCCGCTCGCGACCTACAGCTGGGCGATTGTTAAGACGGCTCAGACCAATGCGGCTAACGGCGAACTCGCTGTCAAGTTCTTGGCCTACGCCATTGTCGGTGGTCAGTTGAAGGCTTCGGCCAACGGCTACGTGCCGCTCTCAGCAACCGTGCAGAAGTCGGCTATCGCCAGTTTGATGCTGGTCAAGTCCGGTGCCTCCGTCCTGTTGACGGCCAAGAAGTAGTTCGTTGACTACGAGCAAGGTTGCGCGTGACTTCTAATACGTCAACCGATCTCAGGCAAGCAGCGGAGGGGCATCGCCCCTCCGCTGCTTCGCGTGGGGTCTACGAATACGTCGTGCTCAGCGCCGCTGGCCTGTTCGCGATTATTAGCCTGTACTTTGTCGGATCGATTGTGTGGCAAGCCTTCCCCGCGATTCGCCACCAGGGTCTCTACCTATTGACCGGGACGTCGTGGGTTTCGGGGGGCGCCACGCCCGCTCTGAGTAAATTTGGTGGCCTGTCGATGATAACGGGGACTATCGAAACGTCGTTGATCGCCATCGTGATCGCCGTCGTCGTCGGCACTGGCACTTCCCTCGCAATTAATTTTCTTCTCCCGAGTTGGATGAAGACGATCGCTGCGACCACCGTTGAACTACTGGCCGCCATTCCCAGTGTGGTCTACGGCGTGTGGGGGATGCTGGTTCTCGCGCCCCTCGTGATTTCAACCGTCGGACCTTTCTTGAATTCTCTACCCGGCGGCAATGCAGTTTTTGGAACTGTTGTTGCCGGACAATCGCTCCTCCTCGCCGGTTTCGTGCTGGCCATTATGGTCCTACCTACCTACGTGGCGATTAGCCGCGAAGTTATTGGAGCCGTGCCGCACGAGCTCATCGAAGCCAGCCTTTCCTTGGGGGCCACGAGATGGCAGACCATTTGGAAGACCGTTCTACCGACGGGACGTGTCGGACTCCTCGGCGCCGGTGCCCTGGCTCTGGGCCGCGCCCTGGGCGAGACCGTAGCGGTGGTACTCGTCATTGGGCAGGTCAACCAGCTCAATTTTCGCCCTCTACAGCCCGGTGTCACTCTGGCATCGTGGATTGCGTCCCAGTGGGGTGAAGCAATCGGCTCGGATCAGATGAATGCCCTCTTCGCCCTGGGCGCGTTGCTCATGGCGGCAAGTTTGGGCGTGTCCTTCATTTCCACTCGATTGGTTAGTCGCCAACGTTCTTTGGTGAACCGCTAATGACGGTGACCATTAAGGACGCCGAAATCCGTGAGCACTTGCGGGAACGATCAGTGGCCACTCTGCGACGTCGGACCTATATCTCAGGCGTCATGACCGCCCTCTGCTGGCTCGCTATCACCTTCGCGGCGGTTCCCCTTGTGGCAGTGATCTATCAGTTGCTCCGCCGAGGTATCCCGGTAATTGTGAAGTCGGGCTTTTTTACCACTCTGCCCCAGCAGCCGACTATCTTCGACGCCAACAATACGGGTGGTGTTTCAAACGCCATGGTGGGGTCCTTGGCGGTAATCGTCTACGCCGCCCTCTTTGCGGTTCCCATCGGAGTGCTCATGGGCGTGTACCTAGCCGAGTCGACGTCGAAGTTCGCATCACTGTTACGCATCATCACGGCGACCATGGTCGGCGCGCCTTCGATTTTGATGGGACTTTTTGCTTTCGAAGTGGTCGTTCAACAGATGCACGTCGGTTTCTCCATTATTGCGGGAAGTTTCGGCTTAGCGGTACTGGTCCTGCCGGTACTCGCGACCGCTACAGAAATCGCCATCCGTAATGTGCCGTCAACCTACCGGGAGGCCGGTCTGGCTCTGGGGGCCAAGCCTTCGACGACGTCACTCAAGATTGTTTTGCCGGCTGCGTCAACGGGCATAGTTTCCGGAATTATCTTGGCCCTTTCTCGGGCCGTCGGTGAAACGGCCCCCATCCTGCTCGTCATCGGTGGCGCCTACGCCATCGCGTGGCACCCTAATCAGGCGGCCTCGGCCCTACCGTTTCAGATGTTCCAAGACGTCCAATCCAACTACCCGTCGTTGCAAAATGAGACCTGGGGTATTGCACTCGTGCTCGTGGGCGCGGTTTTCATTATTAGTTTCGCGGCCCGTTTGTGGGCTGCACGTAAAAAGAAGGTTCAGAGATAGTGGAGAACAAAATGACTTCAGTTTCAGGTATTACTGACCCCCAGTTCGAAGATCCTCGCTTGTTGCCTGCGGCGATGAGTCTGCGTGACGTGTCCGTGGCTTTTCATGGTCGAGTAGCCGTGCGCGACGTCACCTTCGACGTCCCCGCCAACCGAGTGACGGCCCTCATTGGGCCCTCGGGCTCGGGAAAGACCACACTCCTACGTTCGCTCAACCGTCTGCACGACCTCACCAAGGGCGCCAGCGTATCGGGAACGATTCTTCTCGGTGATACGGATATATATCAAGGAGGAATCCCGACGACCGTGCTGCGTTCGCGTATCGGGATGGTTTTTCAGCGTCCAAACCCTTTCCCAACCATGACCATTTACGAAAACGCCGTCGCGGGACTGCGTTTTAATGGTGTGAAGAAGAAGTCTGTTCTCGACGCCGCCGCGGAGAGTGCCCTCACTTCAGCTGACCTGTGGGATTCGGTGAAGCAGCGATTGAACGCTCACGCTGCCACACTCTCAGGTGGAGAACAGCAGCGGCTCTGCATCGCTCGAGCACTCGCGGTGGAGCCGGAAGTTCTCTTGATGGACGAACCAACTTCGGCTCTGGACCCGATTTCGACGAAGCGCATTGAAGAGTTAATGGTGGAACTAAAGAAGCGCGTCACCATCGTGATTGTCACCCACAACATGCAGCAGGCGGCTCGGGTTTCGGACCTGACCGCCTTCTTGTTGATGGGCGAGGACCGCGCCGGTGAGCAAATCGAAGTATCACCCACCCTGAAGCTCTTTAGCGCCCCCGAAGATCAGCGAACTCTCGACTACATTCAGGGAAGATTTGGTTGAGCCGTCCGTCGGCAAGGTAGCCTGACCCTGACGAAGGGGTGGGCATGTCGACAGAGTTGTGGGGCAAATCAGCCGGTGAATTAGCCGAACTCATCTGCGCACGCGAGGTGAGTTCTCGCGAAGTGGTACAGGCGCACCTCGATCGGATTACGGCGGTTCACGAGAGGGTGAACGCCGTCGTAGAAACCTTCCCCGAGCGCTCCCTGGCGTGGGCTGACGCCGCCGACGCCGCTCAGGCGCAGGGTCGCCCTCTCGGACGAATGCACGGAGTTCCCTTCACCGCTAAGACGAATATTGATTTCGAAGGCTCGGCTACGCACGAAGGTTCAGCTGCCCTCGCGGGTCTAGTGGCGCCGTCCGATGCACCCGTTGTTGAGCGATTCCGTGCCGCTGGAGGGGTGCCCATCGGTAGAACGAATATGCCAGATCTGGGTCTACGAATTAATACTGAATCCACGCTCTTTGGAGCCACGCGCAATCCCTGGGACGGGACCCGCACCGCCGGCGGTTCATCCGGCGGGGAGGGGGCCGCTATTGCCTCGGGTCAATCACCCATTGGTCTAGGAAATGACGTGGGCGGTTCCGTGCGTAACCCCGCGTACTGCTGCGGCATTGCGGCGATTAAGCCGGGTTTCGGTCGAGTACCCGCAGGTAACGAAAGCTCATCGATGGCACCTTCTATTGCCAGCCAGCTAATGCTCGAACAGGGTGTTTTGGCGCGTCGAGTGTCGGATCTTCGCCTCGGTCTTGAAATTGTGATGGGCTCGCATCGACGCGATCCCTTCGTGGTTGACGCCCCTCTGGCTGGCCCTCCCCGCCAACGTCGCATTGCGCTGGTGCCCGAGCCCGATGGGGGAGCCACCGACGCCGGTGTAGCCGATGGCGTTCGACGTGCCGGTCAAGCGCTGGCTGACGCCGGATACGAGGTTGTAGAAATTCAGCCGCCCATGCTGGAAGATTCGTATATCGCCTGGAGTGAACTTCTCGTTTCCGACGTGGAGTTAAATCGACCCCTGCTCAATCTCGTGCTCGGTGAGGGTGGCAAACGTTTTCTCGATCTCACCAACGAAGATTTCCCGACCCCGACCCCTGCGAGCATCATGGCCATGCACCAAATTCGCTATCGCATTCACCAGGCCTGGCAGGAATTCTTCTTTGACTTTGGGGCGGTGGTGGGTCCCACGTGGACGCAACCACCTTTTCTCCTGGGCTGGGATATCGAAAGCAAGGAGAACGCGAACGCAGTGATGGAACTCTTTCGCTTCGTATTGCCGGCCAACCTCATGGGTCTGCCCGCCGCCTCAGTACCGACGGGAATAATTAACGGACTTCCCGTGGGGGCTCAGATCATCACACCACGGCTACGGGAGGACATCGCCCTCAACATCGCCGAAGTCATAGAAAATAGTCTTGGTATTTTCACACCCATCTCGCCACGGTAACTAGATTGCACATCGTGGACCTGCGCACTCTGTCCACGAAATCGAAGTTCGTCGTTGCTGCGGCGTTGACGATCACGGGGCTTCTCGCGTGGCGATGGGCCTCGGGTTTCACCTCCGGCGATTTATTCTTTGACGACGCCTGGGCGGCCCTGCCCGCGAGGGTGCCGCTGGGTACCGCACTGCAAATGTCGGTCACGACCCCCGGGTGGACGCTGCTCTTGCACTTTTGGTTAGCGCTACACGCGGGAGCTTCGTGGTGGGCCCAACTTCCATCATTCGTCGCGGCGCTCGCGAGCGTCGCCCTCTTTGGATTGTGGATGCGACGACTGAACTTTGAGCCGATGGTGGCATTTTTAGCCACGGTCTGCTTTGCCTGTAATCCCATGCTCATGGTTTTTGCCACGCGCGTGAAGCCCTACAGTGCCGAGTGCGCCATCTCCCTTGGGCTCTACCTACTCTCCGAGCGGGCGCGGCGCCAGCCGACGCGTCGATGTCTCCTGACTCTGGCTGTCGTGTCGGTACTCGCAGTTGTCTTTTCCTTCGCGTTGGTGAGCGTGGTGGCGGGAGTCTGGGTGGCCGCGCTACTGCGCTGTTGGCGTGACGCGGCACTACGCCGAGAAGTACTGGTCGCGTTGGGCCTGAGTGCCGTCGCAACGGGGACAGCGGTCCTACCCTTCTACCTCAATCGCCCCCCCACCTTGGCGGACAATTGGATTACTCGTGGTTACATGGCCAACTACACCAGCACGCACGCCCTGCTCCACTCCCTCCTGAAGATGTGCGCCGGCTTCGGGCACCAATTCTTCGGCCTGGGGGTGGGGAACAACTTTGAAAATAATCACTTCCAAGCTTCGACTTACTACGTGGCCATTGCCACTTCGCTCCTGTTGATTCTCGCCGTCGTGTCCGTAGCAAAGTGGTCGCCCGACGATCGGCGGGGCGCCGTAGTGGCGCCCACGGTCGCGCTCATCGTCGTGGTCCTGGGGGCCATGGTCGACGTCTTTCCTCTGGGTGATGGTCGCACTGATTTAGTTCTCTACCCCGCGGTAGTAGTTCTCTTCGCGACGGGGGTCGAAATGTTTTTGGCCCACGGCGCGAACCGGAAAGTGGTGGTGCAGCGCTGGACGCGGGTGGTGGTGGCCCTGGTCGTCGTGGCACTAAGTTTCCATCTCGCCTTTGCCCGCTCGGCGCGATACCCCGAAACTCATGTGAGTAGCCTTTGGGGAGCACTGCGGCCCTTGCTGCGACCCGGTGACGTCATCGTGCTGCCCCCGTATCTAGCCTTCACCTGGGCTGACGCGGAAATTACTCCGACGACCATAGCCCTGCACGATTCCTTCGCGTGGCCCCAGGGCTTTCGGCCAGTCTCCTTGACGCCGGAGGTTTTCTTTCCGGAGCGGTGGAAGGGTAACGACCCCCGGAACGCCAAATTATCCCAAAGTTTTTCACGTGTCTGGTACATCGGATACACGGTGGAGTCGTGGAATCCCTACGCAGTCACACCCCATACTCCGTTGACCTCTACCATGCCCAGTTACACCCGTAGCGACCTCACTCACTACGGGTGGGTGGATACGCCGCACTCGTCTCTACTGAGGGACACTGGCGTCTACGCCGAGTTACTCGTCCACCCCAACTCTCCTCACTAACCTCGCTGAAAGGGAGGCTGACTATGTCGGAAACAAAACTCGAAGCCTGGCTGGACGAAACACGGACCTTTGTTCCTTCGGCGGCCTTCGTGGCGCAGGCGAACGCTGATGCTTCAATTTATCCCGAGGCCGCGGCGGATCCGGTGGCCTGGTGGGGCCGACAGGCCCGGGAGCGGCTCACCTGGGACGTAGTGCCGAGTCAGAACCTCGAGTGGAACTCGCCGCAGGCGACCTGGTTCGCGGACGGCACACTCAATGCGAGCGTCAACTGCGTTGATCGTCACGTGGCCGGGGGGCTCGGAAGTCGAGTGGCCTTTCACTGGGTCGGCGATATCGACGGCGAAGCAGTGTCGATTACCTACGAGGACTTGCTCGCACGGGTCTCGCGGGCCGCTAACGCCCTGGTTGAACTCGGCGTGGTGGCGGGGGACCGGGTGGCGATTTACATGCCCATGATTCCCGAAGCCGTCGTGGCCATGCTGGCCTGCGCGCGGCTCGGGGCGGCCCATTCGGTGGTCTTCGGAGGCTTTGCGGCGGAAGCGTTGGCCGACCGTATCGTGGACGCGGATTGCCACTTCGTCATAACCGCCGACGGGGGTTTTCGCCGTGGTGTCGCAACTCCCCTCAAGCCCGCCGTGGACGAAGCCCTGCTCAGCTGTCCCAATGTCCGTAAGGTCCTGGTGGTCCGAAGAACCGGTGAGAAGGTCTCGTGGGATCCACAGCGCGACGTGTGGTGGCACGACATCGTCGAGCGCCAGAGTTCGACCCACCAGCCCGAGAGTTTTCCCGCGGAGCAGGTGCTCTACGTGATGTACACCTCGGGGACGACGGCTCGGCCCAAGGGGATTCTGCACACCACTGGTGGTTACCTCACGCAGGCCGCCACGACTCACTACTACGTTTTTGACGTCAAGCCTGATCGCGACGTCTGTTGGACCTCGGCAGACATTGGCTGGGTTACGGGACACAGCTACATCGTCTACGGCCCACTGACCAATGGCGTCACCCAGATTCTCTTTGAGGGCACGCCGGATTCGGGTGGCCGCGATCGCTGGTGGCGCATTATTGAGCAGTACGGCGTGACTATTCTCTACACCGCCCCGACGGCCATTCGAACCCTCATGAAGTGGGGCGAAGACATTCCCGCGAACTTCGACCTCTCATCGCTGCGCCTCCTCGGTTCAGTGGGTGAACCCATAAACCCCGAAGCCTGGATGTGGTACCGCGAGCACGTGGGCGGCAATGCCTGTCCGGTGGTCGATACGTGGTGGCAGACCGAAACCGGTGGCATCATGATCACGCCACTGCCGGGGGTTACTGCCACCAAACCAGGGGCCGCGATGCGGCCCTTTCCGGGCATCAGCATTGACGTGGTCGACGGCGACGGGATCTCGGTAGGTAATGGCGAAGGCGGCTACCTCACGGTGACGGCGCCATGGCCGGGCATGACCCGGGGAATTTACGGTGACCCCGAACGTTTTGCCGAGACCTACTGGACGCGTTTTCCCGGTTCGTACTTCGCGGGCGACGGCGCCAAGCGAGACCTCGATGGCGATCTGTGGTTACTTGGCCGAGTTGACGACGTCATGAACATCTCGGGCCACCGTCTTTCAACTACCGAGGTCGAACACGCCCTGGTGGGTCACCCCGCGGTGGCGGAAGCGGCCGTGGTCGGGGCGTCGGACGAGACGACGGGCCAGGCCATCGTGGCCTTTGTCACCTTGAAGTTGTCCCACCTTGGTGACGAGGCCGATCAGGCGGCCCTGGTGCACGAGCTACGAGCGCACGTGGCGAGCGTGATTAGCCCCATTGCTCGACCTCGGCAGATTATTTTAACGCCCGAATTACCGAAGACGCGTTCCGGGAAAATCATGCGACGACTACTGCGCGACGTGGCCGAACAGCGGGCCCTCGGCGATGTGACGACTCTGACGGATCCCACGGTGGTGGCCATGATCGACAGATTGATGGCCGCGCACAGCGGTGACGACGCGTAGGGCCAGTTTTTCGCCTCGAAAGTGATGCTTTTGCAGACAAGGTGGCCCCCGGCCTCCCCGAACTGACCCGTAGGGGAAATCCACCAAAATAAGAAGCCTCTTAGGTAACCTCTCCTCCAAGGTCCTAGTGACCGGCAGATGAGCTGTACCCACCAACAATGTAAGGAGAGATATGTCAAATGTCGAAATCCGAGAAGGGGCGTACGGCGAAAAAGTTCTCGCCGTCGAACCGGGCGGAATCGAAGTCATTCCCGAGAGTGATCGTCACGGTAAAGCCCGCGACCTCTTTGCTCTATGGTCCAGTCCAAACCTCGAATTCGCCACGATTTACGTCGGCGCGCTGGGTATGTTCTTCGGCCTCAGCTTCACCCAAGCGGTACTCGGAGCAATCTTGGGTAACGCCCTTGGTGCGCTCGGTTCCTATTTCCTAACCCAGGACGGACCCAAGTACGGCGTGCCCCAAATGGTGGTGGGTCGATCGGCCTTCGGTAAGGTCGGCAATATTTTGCCGTCCTTTGCTAACGCGGGTGCTTCGGGCATTGGTTGGTTCGCGGTGAATAGCGTTTCCGGGGCTTTCGCTCTGGTGACCTTGACGCACTGGAGCACCTTGCTCAGCCTGCTCCTTGTGGTTCTCGTGCAGGTGTCGATTGCCTTTATCGGCCACAACCTCGTTCAACAAGTGGAGAAGTACCTGATGCCCTACCTCGTCGTCGTCTTTGGCGTGGCGGCAATTATCGTCTTCACCAAACCGTCGGTGGCTTCCCCCGAGGCCTGGCACCTGCCGGGTGCGTTCTTCCTCTACGTGGGTGCCGTCTACGGCTACTCGGCCGGTTGGAACCCCTTCTCCTCGGACTACAGTCGCTACCTGCCCTCGAGTACCGACCCCAAGAGCGCCGGTCGTTTCGCGGCTCTGGGACTGCTCGTCGTACCGACGATTCTCGAGGTCGTTGGTATCGCTGCGGTGAGTGCCGGAATGCACTCCTACGGAGCGAACTCGAACCCCGTTGGTGACTTCACCAACTTCCTGCCTGGTTGGCTCGGTAAATTGGTGCTCCTGGGCATTGTGCTGGGATCGATCTGTGCGAACGCCCTGAACATTTATTCGGGTTCGATGTCCTTCCTCACGATGGGAATCAAGCTGAAGACCAGCCACCTGCGGGCCTTCACCTCGGTGCTCTTCGGTGTTGGTGGTTTCTTCCTGGCTCACTGGGCTATGGGGAACCCCGCCAACAACTTGGAGAACTTCCTCCTGGTGATGTCGTACTGGATCGGGCCATGGCTCGGGGTTATCGCCGCGGACAAGTTGATTCGTCGTGGACGCTCGGTCAGGCACCTGCTCTTTGCGAACCGTGAAAATTTTGCCGGTCCCATTGCTTTTGTCACCAGCGTGACCGTTGCGATGTACTACTTCTCTAACCAGACGTGGTACCACGGCGCGTACGCCAAAACGCACCCGCACCTGGGCGACATTGCCTTCGCGGTGGGCTTCGTTTTGGCCTTCGTCATCTACTACCTGCTCTTCCCACTGGGCGAAAAGCACGAAGCTATCAGTCAGGCTGCGGTAGAAGCCGGCCAGTAACTCGTTCGTAACCAGAACGCCCGAGCACTACGGTGCTCGGGCGTTCTGGCTTTTACTGCCTCTTTTCGGATGCACAACTACACCCAGTTCGTGGCGAACCCTAGGAATTCGACTAGCGGACGACGGTTGTCGCCACCACGGGTCATTACCCCCAGACCGAACTCGCCCGAGATCGGTCTACTGGGTAACTTCGCGCAGGTCGCCGTCGTCGACGCTGAAAACAAAGCCTCGTATATCGGTATTCGTAATGAAGGGACTGCTCGCGAGGGTTGCCACGGTGGCGCGAACGTCGTCTTCGACGTCGGAGTAGGCACCCAGAGTGAAGGGGAGAGCGATACCCACTTCCTTGGTAATCGCACTAGCGAGAGTCGCCTCATCGAAGGTTTCCAGACCGCAGCGCGTGTGGTGAATCACCATGATGGAGGTGGTACCGAGCAGGCGCTGGCTGAGTAGGAGCGACCTGATGGCGTCGTCGGTTGCGAGCCCACCGGCGTTTCGTACGAGGTGGGCCTCGCCCAGGTGCAGTCCCAGAGCACCGAAGAGGTCGAGCCGCGAGTCCATGCAGGTGAGAACGGCGAGGTGGCGTTGGGGGGAAGTGGGCAGCTCGACGTGACCGTGGCGGTCCCGATAGGAACGGTTATTGGCTAGTAGTTCGTCAATCACACTCACGGCGCCACAGCATAAGGGAAGCGGGAGAACGAGTCGACCCTCGAGGGCTGGTGCTACTCACCAATGAGGCGAACGGGCCACTCGTGACGAGCTAAAACGAGATTGGTCTCGGTGGCGAGGAGGAACAATTGGGCGCCGAGGTTGATCCAAAAGACCAGCCCGAGCACCACCGCGAAGAAGCCGTAGATCTGGCTGGCGTGGTGGAGTTGGTGACCGAGCAGGTATCCGCTAAAGGCTTGCAGGGCGGTCCAGCCGACGGCCCCAATCACCGCGCCGGGCAGGAGGCAGCGTAGGTCGGTACGTGTCGGGGCGAGGAGCCAGAGCACCGTGACGTAGCCGACGAAGTTAACCAGAATTGCCACCACTATGGCGAGGAGGCGCGGCACGATGGTGGCGCCACCGAAGTACCCAGCCCCGATGGTCGAGGCGCCGGCGGCGACCGAGGACAGCACCACTAGCGCCCCGAGGGCCAGCAGGATTTCGAGTCCCTTGACGATGCGTGGAATCAAGCCGGGACCCTCGTCATCGGGTGTCCGCCAAATGCGCTGGGAGGCCGCTTGCAGGGCGTTGGTGACCCCGAGGGATCCCCAGAGCAGACCCAGGGCCGAGACCAAAGTGGCGGCTGGGTTTCCCTTGGATATGGCGTGCAAATTGTCCTTGAGGGTCCCACCAATCACCGGAAATTGTGACAGAGCCGAATTGACGATGTCGCTCTGTAGTTTGGTGCCCCGCAAAAACAGTCCAGCGAAGGTGACCAGAAGTAAGAGGAGGGGAAAGACTGACAGAAACCCGTAGAAGGTCACGAGAGCCGCCTGTTGGCCCGCCCGGTCTCGTCCGTAACGTTTGAGAACGGCACTGGGCACCGCGAGCAGGGGGTGGGATTGCTGGAGGGAGTCGAGCGTGCGCCCTATGAGCTCAAACGGATTCGCCACGTTTAGAGACTGTAGGACAGCTTCTTAATCCCGTTAACAAAGCTGGACCGCAACTGGCTAGGGGCACTGGTGGCCTGAATCGAGGGAAACCTAGTGAGCAGTTCACGATAGACCACGGTGATCTCGCGGCGGGCCAGGTGGGCTCCGAGACAAAAGTGCGGGCCGGGGGCGCCAAAACCGTAGTGGTCGTTGGGCGACCGGCGGACGTCAAAACGGTAGGGCTCGGCAAAGGCATCGGCGTCACGGTTGGCCGAGTTGTAAAAGAGGAGAACTTTCTCGCCCTGGTGGAGCTCGTGGCCCGAGAGGGTGTAGTCCGTGGCGAGGGTTCGCCGCATCCAAGTCACCGGGGAGGCCCAGCGGACGATTTCGTCGGTCGCGGTCTTGGTGACGGCGTCGTAGTCGTCGATCATGATCTGCTTCTGGTCCGGGTGCTCGGTGAGCGCGAGCAAACCGTGGGCGATGGCGGTACGAGTAGTCTCGTTGCCGGCCGTGACCAGGAGAACGAAGAAACTCGCCAGTTCCTGCTGGGTTAATTTTTCGTCGTCGATCTTCCCATTTACGAGGGCGCTCGTGATGTCGTCAATGGGGTTTTCGGTGCGGTACTTGCCCAGTTCTTCCATAATTCCGGTCAAGGTGGCTCCGGCCTCGAGGACGGCCAAGATGGGATCGGTGCCCTCGGGGATGATGTCGCTGTCGCCCATGGAAAGAATGACATTGGAACATTCGAGCGCGGTCTGGTACTGGCTGGGTGGGACGCCCATCATGTCGCAGATGATCTGGATGGGAAAGGGTGCGGCAATATCGGCGATGAAGTCACCAGTGCCACTCGACACGGCTCGCTCGACGACCTCGCGACAGACGCGCTCGATGGAGTCTTCGACGGCGGCGACGTTGCGGGGATTAAAGGCGTTCGAAACGATACGTCGAAGGCGTGCGTGCTTGGGATTGTCGGTTGAAATCATGCCCGAGAAGTATTCGACCATTTCGGTGGGCAGGTCCATGGTGGAAACGGCACCGGGTCCCGACAGGAATACTTCGGGGTGTCGACTGGCCTCGGCGACGTCGCGGTGACGCGTGATGGCGTGGTAGCCGGGACCAAGGGGAAAGTCGATAGCCCCACCCTCTGGACCGGTCTCTTCGAAAAATGCCACGGGGCGTTCGTTCCGCAGGGTCAAAAAGGCCCCCTCGCGTACGTCGTAGGGCAGGGCCCAAAAGTCCATGTCCGAGAGATTGATGTCGTGTACCGCGAGAGATTGCACTGGCTTCATAGAGATAAATGGTAGTGAAGTTTGGACCGCCGGCACGTTGGGTCCTCGAGCGGGCAGAATGGAGGAATGGAAACCACTCTCAGTGACCACGAACGCGTTGCCCGACTGAACGCCCTGCAGGCCCTCCTCGATCTCATGAGACCCTCGGTGCAGGCCGACGGCGGCGACCTGGTCCTGGTGCGCGCGGACGTCGAAGCTGGCGTCGTTGAGGTTCAGTTGCAGGGAGCCTGCTCGTCCTGCGCTATTTCGTCGTCCACCCTGCAGGGTGGGGTGACCCGAATTTTGACGGACCGCTTACCGTGGATTACTGAAGTCATCGGTGGTGTCCAGGAGACCGACGACGTAGAAGCCTCGGCGGCCCTGGGTACCGGTGGCTACGTCCCGCGCTATCGCGATCTATAGTTCCTTGCCGACGACGCCGGTGGGGCAGTGAGTTCTAGAACTTTTGCCGCCCTCTCCGTAAGGAATTTTCGACTCTACTTTTCCGGACAACTCATTTCGGTCTCCGGGACCTGGATGCAGTCGGTGGCCCAGGGCTGGCTCGTTCTGCAACTCACTGGTTCTTCGTTGTACCTTGGAGTCTCGGTGGCCCTGCAGTACCTGCCCATGCTGCTTTTCGGTTCCTACGGCGGCCTGCTCGCCGACCGGTCTGACAAGCGCCATATTTTGTACTTCACGCAGTCGACCGCCGGTCTGTGCGCCCTCGTGCTCGGTTTCTTGGTGAGCACGCATCACGCGACGGCCACCATGGTTTTTGCGATGGCGCTATTGCTCGGTATTTCCAACATGTTCGACGTGCCCGCTCGTCAGGCCTTTACTCAAGAAATGGTTGGGCGTGAACTCATCGCGAACGCGGTTAGCCTCAATAGCGTCCTTATGAATGCGGGTCGTCTGATCGGCCCCGCCATCTCGGCGGCCGTGATTGCGCTCTTTGGAACCGCGGCGTGCTTTTACGCCAACGCCGGGAGCTACCTCGCGGTCCTGCTGGCACTCGTCCTCATGCGCAAGGAGGAATTAAACCCCATTCGTACGGTACGTCGGGGCAAGGGTCAATTACGTCTCGGCCTCAGTTACGCGTGGCGAACCCCACTTATTCGCCGGACTGTGCTCAGTGTGGCGGTGGTGGGCACCCTGGCCTTTAATTTCACCGTGACCTTGCCCCTCTTAGTGCGACGTACCTTCCACCAGAATTCTCCGGTGCACTACGGCATCTTGATGGGGGCTATGGGTCTGGGAGCCATTATTGGTGGTCTCTACATCGCCCGTCGTTCCCGACCAACGTCGCGGCTACTCGCAGTCTTGGGAACCCTCTTTGGGGTCTCCATGGGTCTCGTTGCTCTCTCGCCATCGCTGTTCGTGGCCGCCCTGCTGCTCGTTCCGACGGGGGCCTTTTCAATCGCCTTCGTATCGACGGCGAACGCCCTCTTGCAAATGAACTCGAAAGAAGAGATGCGTGGTCGAGTTATGAGTTTGCACGCGACGGCCTTCTTGGGCTCCACGCCGATCGGGGCACCCTTGATTGGGGCCATCATCGCGGTCAGCAATCCTCGGGTTGGTCTCGCCACCGGGGCAACATTCACCCTGGCTACTGGTCTGGTACTCCTTCGCCCCCTGAGGGGTGAGGAGAGCTAGTTGGCCTTCGCCGCCTTGGGTTCCTTTGGCAGGCCCAGCGCACGCTCACCAATGATGTTGCGCTGAATTTCTGCGGTCCCGCCCCAGATGGTCTCGGAGCGCGAGAAGAAGAAGGAGGCCTGAATGTCAGAAACCGGGTAGTCCTCGCGGCCACGCCCCTGGCCGGGAATCGTGCCTTCGGCCGAGCCGTTGCCGGTCAAAATCTGACTCTCCATGCCTTGGACGTCGAGGGCCAACTCCATGGAATCACGGTGCATCTCGGACCAGAACATCTTGTTACAGGCCCCGAGGAGCGCTGCGTTGTGCGTGTCGTTCAGAGAGTCGGTGAGGGATCGGTAGCCATTGATTTGCATGATTTTGACCTGTTCCCAGTTCTTGATGATGCGGTCCCGTACCAAGGGGTCGGTGTTGCGCTTCGTGCGACGAGCTTCGGCGACGATGAAGTCCCACTCCTTCAGGAAGCGACGGTAACCAGTGGTTGACGACGAGCCGCGCTCGAAACCGAGGGTGGTCATAGCGACCTTCCAGCCGTTATTGACGCCACCCACCACGTTGCCCTTGGGGCAGCGAGCGTTGGTGAAGAACACCTCATTGAATTCGGCCGAACCGTCAACTTGGATAATGGGTCGCACTTCAACGCCGGGTTGGTGCATGGGAACGAGCAGGTAACTAATGCCCGCGTGTTGCGGGGCGTCCGGATCGGTGCGCACCATGAGAAAGACGTAGTCGGCGTGCTGGGCCTGGGTGGTCCAGACCTTCTGGCCGTTGATGACCCACTCGTCACCATCAAGGACGGCACTAGTCTTAAGGCTCGCGAGATCGGATCCGGAGTTGGGCTCGCTGAATCCCTGGCACCAGGCGATCTCGCCCTTCAAGATGCCGGGAATGAATTCCTGCTTCTGCTCTTCGGTGCCCCACTGGAGAATCGTGGGTCCCACGAGGGTGTCGCCGAAGAAGTCGGCACGCATCGGGGCACCGGCCTTCGCGAACTCTTCATTGAGCACCACCTGCTCGAGGAGATTGAGACCCTTGCCGCCGTATTCAACCGGCCAACCCGCACAGATCCAGCCACCGGCGAAGAGCTTGCTGGTCCAGGTCTGATTGAAGGCCTTGCGCTGCTCGTCGCTCATGGTGAAACCATCGTCGAACCAACCCGTGGGGAGATTCTCTCGTAACCAGTCGCGAACGACGGGACGGAATGCTTCAGCTTCGATGGGGTAATTGAGATCCATGACTAGAGCGTAGTCACGATTTGCGCCAGTGTTTCACTGCCATTTGTGCCAAAAGGTCAATTTGGGGGAGAATAGAAGACCCGCATGGCCTGAAGAAAGTAGTTTCGTGTTCCCCACCCCCAAAGGAGTCGCCACGTTACGAGACTCGTGGGCTCGGTCACGCGAGATCACCGTGCCCGACGCGATTGCCCCGCGTGCGGCGGCCGAGGGTAAACACCGCATCGCCTTTCTGATCTACCGGGGCAACCCCACCTGCGGTGGTCAGGGCGTCTACACTCGCCACCTCACGAGAGAGCTCGTCGTTCTGGGCCACAGCGTCGAAGTCTTTGCCGGCCAACCGTGGCCCGAACTTGACGAGGGCGTCGGCTTCACACCGGTACCGGGCCTCGACCTGTACCGTAACCCCGACCCCTTCCGGGTGCCCGCGCTACGAGAACTACGCACCTGGGCCGACTGGACGGAATTTCTGGTCATGATGTCCGCTGGTTTCGGTGAACCGCTGGCTTTTTCGCGACGTATCCGGCCTATCCTGAACGCCCGCCGTCGAGACTTTGACATCATCCACGACAATCAGTGTCTCGGGACCGGTATCGCCCAGCTGCAAGCCGACGGCTGGCCCATGCTGCAAACCCTCCACCACCCGATCACCGTTGACCGTCGTATCGCCCTCGAACACGCGGAGAACCCCTGGAAGCGCTTCAACCAGCGTCGCTGGTTCGGGTTCTTACGCATGCAGGTGCGCGTGGCTAAGAAAATGAAGCACGTCTTAACGGTGTCGCATAATTCGAAGATTGACATCAACGCCCAAATGAAGGTGCCGCTGGACCGCATGACCGTGGTTCCCGTTGGCGTGGACCATGAGGTATTTCGCCCCTACGACGACGTCGTAAAGAAGAAGGGTCGCCTCATGGTGACCTCGTCGAGTGACGTGCCCATGAAGGGTCTCGTGCCCCTCCTCGAGGCCGTCGCCATCCTGCGTACGGAGCGGGACATCGACCTCGTGATTATCGGAAAGCCCAAGGCTAATGGTCGGGTGGCCTCCACCATGGCTCGACTGGGTTTGACGGACATTATCCAAACAATTTCCGGCGTCACCGACGAAGAACTGGCCCGTCTCTACGGAGAGGCGGAAGTCGCTATCGTCCCGAGTCTCTACGAAGGCTTCTCGCTTCCCGCCATTGAAGCCATGAGCTGTGGCGTGCCCGTTGTCGCCACCACCGGCGGCGCTCTGCCCGAAGTGGTGGGCCAAGACGGGGAAACGGGTCTCTTAGTCGAGCCGAATAACCCCGAAGCCCTGGTGGGTGCCATTCGCCGACTCCTCGATGATGAAGCCCTGCAACAACGCCTCGGCACCGCGGGGCGCGAGCGGGTCAAGCGACGTTTCACCTGGCAGGTCACCGCCCGCGGGACGGCGGCTTGTTACGACGCCATTCTCAGTGGCCGTCCCCTACCCGAATCTATGGAGTTTGACTGATGCTCACCGCTAATTACGACGTACTGGGACTTCTTCCTGACGACAAGATTCTCGACTTGGGGTGTGGTTTTGGCCGTCACGCCTTTGAAGCAGCTCGCCGGGGGGCTCACGTGGTCGCCCTCGATGCGGGCGCCGATGAAGTCGCCGGAGTCGCCGCCACTTTTGCCGCCATGGCCGAGGCGGGAGAACTGTCATCGGCCACTGTGTCGACCTGCGCCATCCAGGGTGACGCCCTGCACCTACCCTTCAACGACGGTACCTTCGACCGAGTCATTTGCTCCGAGGTCCTCGAGCACATTGCGAACGACCTCGCGGCGATGAACGAACTCACCCGCGTTCTGCGCGTCGGCGGCACCATGGCTATCACCATTCCGCGCTACGGCCCCGAAATTATCAATTGGGGCCTCTCCGACGCGTATCACAACGTCCCCGGTGGACACGTGCGCATATATCGCCGACGTCAGATCGAGGGGCGACTCACCTCGACGGGGCTTCGAGTGACGGGTCACCACTACGCCCACGGCCTGCACGCCCCCTACTGGTGGCTGAAGTGCCTGGTGGGGACCAACAATGACCGAAATTTCTTCGTCCGTCAGTACCACAAGCTCCTGGTCTGGGACATCGTGAAGGGTCCTCGTCTCACGAGAACCGCAGAGAAGATTCTCTCACCCCTGATCGGCAAGTCTCTCATTATTTACCTCACGAAGCCCCAGGCTCACTAAATGAACTCTCTCGCGACCATGCCCGGGGTCCCCGGCCTGCTTACGGCCGAGGAAATTTCTCTGACCGCCAACTATCTCGCGGGACTACAACGCCCGAGTGGTCAGATTCCCTGGTTCGTCGGTGGCCACAGTGACGCATGGAATCACGTGGAGGCCGCGATGGCCCTCGCGGTGACTGGCCACCACGATGAGGCGCGCGCCGCCTATCGCTGGCTGCGGGACATCCAAATGGGCGACGGCAGCTGGTTCAATTACTACGTCGACGGCCGGGTAAAGGACGCGCGGCTCGATACCAACGTGTGCGCGTATATCGCAACCGGTCTCTACCACTACGTCCTGGTCAGCGGCGACCTCGATTTCGCGCGAGCAATCTTTCCAAGCGTGGAGCGCGCCTTGGAATTCGTGTTGCGTTGGCAACTACCCGATGGCACCATCCGCTGGTCGCTCGACGCCACTGGTCGAGCGGAGGGCTACGCCCTACTCACGGGATCCTCATCCATCTTTCACGCCCTGCGCTGCGGCGTGGCGCTGGCCGAGTCCCTCGACCTTACCAAGCCGGCCTGGGAGATGGCCGCTGGTCGTTTGGGCCACGCCATTGCTCATCACCGAGGAGCCTTTGCGCCAAAGAACGAGTTCGCCATGGACTGGTACTACCCGATCCTGGCTGGAGCTTTGAGTCCCACCGCGGCCGAAGCGCGGCTACGGGGCAGTTGGGATACCCACGTGATGGCCGGACACGGGGTGCGCTGCGTGTCGACGAATGACTGGGTGACAGCGGCTGAAACCGCTGAATGCGTCATGGCCCTCGACGCGGTCGGCTGGACCTCTCAGGCCCTCGACCTCTTCGCGCTCACGCGACGTCACCGCCGCCCCGACGGGAGTTACTTCACCGGTATTGCTTACCCCGAATACGTCACCTTCCCCCACGAGGAGACCTCGTCGTACACGGGGGCGGCGATAATTTTGGCCGCCGACGCTCTGACATCTTTCTCGCCGGCCGCTGGTTTGTTTCGAAATGAGAAACTGCCCCTCGTCATCGACCTCGCCGAACCGGGCTGTCCCGTCGGTCGAGCCAGTGAGTGCAGCGCCTAAGTATCACTCGATGTTCGCTCGAAGTTATCGAGCAGCTCTCAAAGAGTTGAGTCTCCGGGAGGTCCACGTGTCGTCAGTCGTTCGTTTTATTGCCCACTTCACGGTCAATGATGCTGATGAGTACCGCGTCTACGAAAAGGTTTTTCCCTATTTTGCGGCGCCACGGTGGTCGTTTCGTTAGCTACGACGACCAGCCCGTTGTGCTCGAGGGCGATTATCAGGCGGGGCGAACCGTCATGCTGGAGTTCGACTCGCGGGACGAACTTATGACCTGGTGGAACTCCAGCGAATATCGAAAACTTGCTGCGCATCACCACTCGTCGACGGCCACCCACGCCGTGTACTTCTTAGGGGCATCGATGTAGAGGCCGTGCAGCATTCTTTGCTCGGTTGACAACATCTGCCACTCGCAGTGACTATAGTTGCACTAGAAATTTTTTCTCCACCTAAGGACTATGCCGAAGCCTCCAATCAACAAGTTCAGAGACCACCAGGCACTCGCACCTTTGGCGGACATCCTGATATGGTCGTTCTCGCTCGCGGCGGCGGAATATTTTCGGTACCACACCATTGCTGGTCGAAGCACCGATGGCCTAAAAATCCAAATCACCATGGGCGTGGCCGTTCTGATCCAGTTGGGCACGGGCTACTTCCTGTTGTATCGCCACCGTTGGCGTGTCGGCTCGCTAGAAGAGATTGTGCGTCTCATCACTACTGAGAGCATGGTCGGTGCTACTTTGTTGGTTTTTGTTCTGTCGGCTTTTAGGGCGCAGGTGTCCTTCGGGGTCGTGATATCGGCCACTAGTTTCACCATGCTCGCCTCAGTAGGTATCAGGATCGGCTACCGCTTGGTGGTCGATAAACAGCGAGGTCGCCGCCGAGTACTGCCGAGCGAGCGAGCCCTCGTCTACGGCGTTGACTCCCGCACCGTGGCGCTCCTGGATCTACTCGCGGAAAGCGCGGCGCCACCCTTTTCAGTCGTGGGTTTACTCGACACCTCCTTGTCAAAGAATCCATTGAAAATCAGAAACGTCAGTGTTGTCGGGACGATGGCTGACCTTGAAAACGTGGCTCGGATGCTGTCCGCCACTACCTTAGTCATTGCAGTTTCGGGTCTTCAGCGAAAGGAAGTTAGCTGGATTTCTCAACGTGCGGCCAGTGCTGGCTTGCGACTACGAATCTTGCCGTCGCTGCACCAGCTCACAACGGCAAGCGACGAACTAGACGAATTAAGTTCGCCCCAGTACGAAGACGTCCTGGGGCGGGCGGCTGTTGCGGCCAGTAGCGATGAGTACCGCAGCACCTTCGCCGGTAAGCGAGTGCTCGTCACCGGCGCCGGAGGATCTATCGGCTCGGAACTCTGCCGTCAGATTGCTCGCCTGGAGCCTGAGGCCCTCATCATGCTCGATAGAGACGAATCGGCGTTGCACCAATTGCAACTCAGCCTCGATGGTCGAGCACTGCTTCAAACGCGCAATCTCGTCGTCGCCGATATCCGAGACCGAGAAGCTCTCGCCTCGGCCTTCAGTGAGCACCGCCCAACAGTCGTCCTACACGCCGCGGCCCTCAAGCACCTACCACTTCTCGAAATGTACCCAGGGGAGGCGGTTAAGTCGAACGTATGGGGCACGCTCAATGTCCTGGAAGTCTCCTCGACTCACCGAGTCGAGGTCTTCGTTAATATTTCGACCGATAAGGCGGCTGACCCCATCAGCGTGTTGGGGTATTCGAAGCGCCTCGCGGAAATTGCGACTGCTGATTTCGCACGTCGTTCTCCTGGAAGATACTGCAGCGTTCGTTTCGGTAACGTCCTCGGGAGCCGGGGATCAATACTCACGACCTTTCGAGAGCAATTGAAGAATGGTTTGCCGCTGACGGTTACTGACCCCAAGGTCTCACGCTACTTCATGCTGGTTGAAGAATCCGTCGAACTCATTCTGCAGGCGACCTCAATGGGGTCTAGCGGAGAAGTGCTGGTGTTGGATATGGGTGAACCAGTCCTAATCGCCGACGTGGCCAGAGAAATGATCGCGGCCTCCGGTAAGTCGATTGAATTGGTGTTTACGGGTCTTCGTCCCGGAGAGAAAGTCGCCGAAGTTCTCTTTTCTACGACGGAGACTCCTAGGGCTACTAGCCACGCAGCAATTTCCGCCGTTGAGGTGCCCGAGCAGGATTCGCAGAAATTTCGACACTTTCCCACTGAAGATTTCGCCTCGACCTTGGCCACGCTGCGATGCATGGGAAGCAAACAGCCACAAGCCACTGAAGTGTGACGAGCTCCACATTTTCAAGTTTTCATGGAGAGGAAAACGTTTTGTCAGAAGGTAAGAAAAAAGTCGTAGTTGTTGGTCAGGGCTACGTCGGGCTACCCCTCGCCATGGCCGCTGTTGGCGTCGGATACCAGGTCATTGGCTATGACACGAGCACTCAGCGGATCGAGATGTTGCAGTCTGGTAATTCATTCATTGAAGATATTTCCAACGAACAACTCCAAGCCGCCTTGGCTCAGGGCAGATATGTGCCGACGGCGGTTTTGTCAGATTGTTGTGACTTCGACGTAGCCGTCATCACGGTCCCCACGCCTTTAAAGGATAGATTGCCCGACTTAGATTTTATTGAAAGTGCCGCACTCGATATTGGTACGTGTCTCACACGAGGCGCGCTGGTCATTCTCGAGTCCACGACCTATCCAGGAACTACGGAGGAATTGTTCAAGGATCTTCTGGAAAAAAGTTCGGGCCTCTCGGCGGGAACTGATTTCAAACTTGGCTACAGCCCAGAGCGGATAGACCCCGGAAACCCCGTCTGGCACTTTGAAAACACACCAAAGGTGGTGTCGGGAATTGATGGCCCTTCGCTCGAAGCAGTCGACGAATTTTACTCGGGGTTGGTTGAGAAAACAGTTCGGGTTTCGACTACGCGGGTCGCCGAACTGTGCAAACTACTTGAAAATACATTTCGCCACGTCAACATAGCGCTCGTCAATGAACTCGCGATGTTCGCCAGTGCGCTGGACGTAGACGTGTGGGAAGCGATTAACGCCTCGTCAACCAAGCCCTTTGGCTTCATGCGATTCACGCCGGGTCCTGGCGTGGGCGGTCACTGCCTCCCCGTTGACCCGTCATACCTATCATGGAAAGTGCAGCAATCAACAGGTGAACTTTTCCGATTTGTGAATCTCGCGAATGAAGTCAACGAGCACATGCCTAAATACACCGTGCAACGAGTTGGTGAAATTCTCAACAGGGACAAGAAGCCAGTCAATGGTTCTCGAATTTTGGTCTGTGGCCTCGCCTATAAAAAGAATTCTAGTGATTTCCGTGAATCACCATCGCTGGTGGTATGCGAGCTTCTGACAAGCTTGGGCGCTGAGGTGCGAGTAGCCGATGCGTGGGTTCCCGAAGGTGCAAAGGTGCCGTGGAATCGAGTTCCCCTCAACATTGAAGAAATGAAGGCAGCTGACCTCGTGCTCATACTCACCGACCATGATGATGTGGACTATGCGGAAATCAGGGGAAATTCAAAACTAATCTTTGATACTCGACACTGCGTTGCGGTCGGTGACAACGTGGAGTATCTCTAATGAGGAATCCGATCAGTGCCGGTGAACGGAGCGCTAGCACTAGATTTTGACGCCCTTCGCAGGGGACGAGTTCAAGGAAGCGCGGCGAATGGGATAAAACGTGACCGTAATTTCTTTTGGTTATTGGGGTCTCCGGATATCAGTGTTGGCCGATTGTCGCGAGTAATGACCAATGGGCTTCCCGGCGGACAGCACTGCACGAATGCGATAGTTGCGAAATGATGGGAATCCTAACGCCACACGTTTGGCTCTCTTGGCGAGATTGTTCATTGAATCGGTGTATCCCTTCGTGATGTGTAGTTTGTGCCATGCGCTGATCTGGTCGCGCTACTTTTTGAGAGTACGTCCGAGCGGGGTGACGCAACAGCGTTCGTGGCGCTCGACACGGGTCCAGAGCTCATTGCCGACACCCTGCAGGACTGGTGTCGAGCCGCCAATATCAACACCAGCTACTGCGACCCCGGTTCTCCCTGGCAGAACGGACGCAGTGAATCATTCAACTCGACACTGCGTGACGAACTCTTAACACTGAAATCTTTGCTCTATGTGGGAGATTCGATTCATGCTGGAAGTGCACCGCAAGAGCCACGACAACTACCGACCACACAGTGCTCTTGGCTACATGACGCCGGTTGAATTCGCTGCTAAGTGGCAGGAAGAAAACCCAGTGACACTCTCCCAAAGGGTGGCAAATGAAGGCGGTCCGCATACTGCTAACTAATTCGAACAAGAAAGAATAGTTTTCTGCTCATGGCGTGAGTTTGACTACAATATTATTATTGAGTCAAATTGATGCTGCAACAAGTGACAGTGAAAAGTTGGTAAAATAGTTATGAGTTCGCGTGAATTTTGAGAAAACTGAATCAGACGCAAACCTTAGGTACATTGAAGTTCTTCGCAGATTCAGATGGCTACTTGTAATATCCACTCTTGTTTTCATACTCGGAGCGGTCGGCGTTGATGCAAATCGCACAAAGATGTATACGGCGCAAGCGCAACTGCAACTCGTCAGTCAAAATCTGGGATCCAATGGAACCAAAGTTCCACTGTCTGGGACTGATATCGCCACGGCAATACAAGTCGCAGGATCGAAGGTCATCGCTGCCGAGGCCTCATCATCGCTGGGATCACAGATCCCGAGTGTAAGCGTGAGGGCTATTGGACTATCCGCTGTAATTCAATTCATTGCTACTTCGCAATACCCTGAAGTAGCAGCAAGGACGGTAAATCTCTTTGCTAATGCCTACATCAGCTACACGGGGAAACAATTCCGAAGTCAGGTATTAGCCCAGGAAGATACGCTGAGCAGGCAACGCGATGCAGCCCAGGAGCTCATTTCCAAACTCGAATTAAAGCTGCAAACCACCACCACGGCACCAAGTGCATCAGGAAGCCATCTATCGGTTGCGCAGTTGGAATTACAGAATGCAGCCAGCGAATTACAGAATATTGAAAATAGCCTGTCGACGCTGGCTCTTTCCCTAGAGCAGTCTCCGTCAGGTGGCATCCTCACGGGTCCCGCATCGCCACCCACTACGCCGACTTCCCCAAAGCCATTGAGAGATATTCCTCTCGCTGGACTTATGGGCCTTCTTTTTGGTTTCTCCATCGCGATTGGGTTGGATAGTCGAGATGACCATATAAGAACGTCGGACCAATTGCAAAAGTCTTTTGAATCTGTTCCAGTGCTTGGCGAAATTCCAAAATTCGACAAGTGGACTGACGAGGATCGTTTCAAAATAATTTTCAACCATAGGCCAGACTCCCTACCTTCCGAGGCGTACAGGAGTCTCCGAACGACATTGCAATTTCTAGGAATGGATGCTGGTCAAGGGAAGATAGTCCAAATTACTAGTTCCAACTCAAATGAGGGGAAATCAACCACCTCGGTGAACCTTGCTGTTTCCCTTGCAGATGACGGCAAAAAGGTTGTTCTCGTAAGTGGAGACTTGCGTAGACCTCAAATTCACAAGTACTTCAACTTAGAGAACGATGAAGGTCTTTCTGATGTCTTGTCCGGTGCCGCATCGCTGGCATCAGTATTGAGAGTTAGTGAAGTGAACCCGAGGTTGAATACGATTAATTCCGGGCCAATTCCCCCGAACCCTTCAGAACTACTCGGGTCGGAACGAAGTGGGCAAATTCTCAATGAGCTGAAGAAACAATTCGATTTTGTAATTATTGACACCCCACCCATTCTCCCAGTAACCGATGCGCATGTCATCTCTCGGTACGCTGATGCAATAATTTTTATCGTGAACTCTGGTGATAGTCGGTCGAGGGATATCAAAGAATCCCTCGCCCGAATAAAATCTGTGTCCAGCAAGGTTGATGGTTTCGTTTTGAATAGCACGGAATTGCCTACAAGCCGATACCGTTACGGATACCGTTACGGATACCGTTACGGATACCGTTACGGATACAAAAAGACGGACTACCTCACCGCATACGGTGATACTCCAGAGCGTGTGAACTGGCGAAAAATCCCTAAGGGTATCTGGAACTCACTCAAGTCAAGCTGAATTTCTTGTGACTGAATTGCGAAACTAAACTCTCTGTATTCCCTCTCGACGCAAGTCGCGGGGATAACGCTTTACCATGGTTTCCTCTCGGTAGGACCGCGGTCCTCACACCCTAAGTGGAAACTAAGTCCTCAGCAGTCCCGTCATCGTGAAATGGTGTTGACCCAACTCTGCAAGCATCGGTCAATCTTGTTCGGTAGAGAACCGCTGACAAGTACGGCACCAAGCCATGTGGAGAGACTAAATCCAACGGCCACCCAGAGTGGACTTCCCAAGGCGATCGCAACACCACTTATCAAGATATGTACGGCAAGCATTATTCCCACCACTTCAACCATCGGCATCCACATGTGCGACCCTGACTGAAGAGCCCGTGCCCTGAAAGACCAATATCCTGCAGCGGGGATACTCGTCATATAGATGAGAGTCAAGTCTTGTAATTCTCGATAATTTGAACCACTGACCTGACCTCCAGAAATAATGTTAGGAAGAAGAAATGGGGTGACAATCATTGCTATCAATGTGAAGACTATTGATACGGCCATAAATCGAATGCTTGGCCGATTCGAAATTCGTCCTGCAAGGGCTTCACTAGCCAGGGGGCCGGCAATGACGAGGACTGCGGCCTGGGCGAGATTCAGGCTGAAAGATGACGCGCCCGACCAACTCCCTCCAAATGTGATGTATAAAATTCGGTCCAGATACGTAGTGCCGAGAGTGAGGGCTGCCCATAATGCGGGCCAGATGATTGAAATATCTGGAGTGCGAGCTTGATGGTTGGGAAAAGATCCGCGCGCAGCGAACCACGTAGCAGCGCTTTGAACGAAGTAACCAACGGCGTATCCACCCACGATCGTTGTAACTGTCGCCGTTCCAAATATGGCCCAAAACATCAAGGTTGACGCGGGCGAAACGACGGCTGCAAGGAGTGCCCAATGTTGACGTTCGGAAAATGCCGATCGTTGCCGGCCATACTCGTATCCAGATACCAATGATGCAAGAATCAAGAGGGAGCCGACTTTTGGAGCTACCGCCGCCAGAACAAGTCCAACGGCCGCAACGGCTCCGAAAGCGCTGGCCCATCGGGGGATCTTTCTTCCGTCCACCCAAGCGAGCCCAAGCGTGATGGCGTACAGGTTGCCGATGATCGCAGCGACGGCGTAAGCGATAACCGCCACGTTCAATGACTCAGTTCCCAGCGCATGCTGAATCAAGTACCTCTCTCGCAAGAACGAGGTGAAATAACTCACTCCAGCAAGAACGACGAGGAATCGTCCGCTTTGGATTCCCCAGGACTTCGACACGCCATCAGACTAGACCCAGTTTGACCTTGCCCTCGACTTCTCACCCTCCCGCGCACCGAGATTGGCCCTATGAGAACGGCGGAATCGATACGATTAGCCCCACTCAAATCCGAAGAACTTGCTGTGTCAGACCCAAGTTAGAACGAGGTCGAGTCGCTATCTTCTGCCCTCTGAAAGCCTCTTGAACCGCTTGGATGACTTGTAGGCATCGTAGGACTTGGCAGCTACCTGTCGACCATCGAACGCATGAACTGCTCTGAGGTATCCAGACCGAGCGAGTGTCTTCCTAAGTTTCGGATCCTCAATCAGTAGTCTGAGCGCCGCCGTTAGTGAATCCGAATTTCTTGGTTCAGCAAAGAGAACTTCTTGTCCGGCCTCACCGATCTCTCGTGACCCGCGGATGTCAGTGAGAACTACGGGTAACTCTGCCGCACAAGCTTCCATTGCTGACCTAGGAAAACCCTCCCTATAAGAAGGCAGGACGAAGATGTCCAGAGCAGAATAGATGGCTGGCATATCCGTTCGCATGCCTAATGACATGACAGATGGCAATTCATCCTCCACGGCATCAGCTTTGTCCGTATCAGAGGGACCGATCCAAACAAAGCTTGCTTTATCAGAGAGATCTCGAGCACTCTGTGAAAACTCCCTGATGCCTTTCTCGGCCACTCTTCTTCCAACTCCACCGACAACGATCGTCTCGTCATCAAATCCCAATTCGGAGCGAATACGTGCACGTAAGTCGGGATTCTTCTGGAATCGTTCAATTTCAATACCATTTCCTACAAACGTAGCTTTGCGACCGCATGCCCAGCCCAACCGCCTGAGATCTTCCGAGTTCTGGAATAATTCTGCGTCTGAAAACTGGCTTGCTATCGCCTCGACACCCAAGATCACTATCTTCTTTAGCGGTCGATCCGATTCGGAAAAGGGAAGACCGTGACAGGTATTAACTATTACTGGTACTCCTCTCATTCTGCCAATTATTCTGCCCAATACTCCCGCTTTAGGTGTATGCGTATGAAGAACGTCAAGTTTCAGGGCCGGAAGGATCTTCCAAAGTTGAATACCCGCTTTTGCATCATTTATAATCGACCATTTCCGACTGAGGTTTTCAATCTGAACAACTTGGATTCCACGTTCATTCAGCTTCCCCCCATATTTTCCCGGGGCTGAGATTGCAATAGGAACATCGCCATTCATGGCGATCGCAGCAAATTCGTGTGCCAATAGCAAATCAAGAGAACTGTCAATGGTCGTCATGTGAGCAACTCTGAGTGTCATTACAATTCCGAACTTTAGATGAGCTCTGAGTACTGAAGAGCAATTCTCTGGGTTGATTCAACGTTATTTCGTCGCATGGTGAATTCTCTCCAACCTGTGATCGGGATCGCGCGGTTCTCACTGAAGATTCTACCGTGACCGAACGGGACCTTTCGCTCGCCAACAATGTCGATCCCACGCTCACATACAACAGCGATTTCATGGGATCTGTCTCCAGCAGGGTCGAAACACGCTGTCGATCGCCGTCGGGTCCAGAAATGTGACGTCGGGCGGGTCCATGAGGAATTAGCACTTGCGCGTAGGTTTGGATTCTCCCGCTACTCCCGAGTGCTGAGGGCCCTAGACACCTTTCAGAGTGGCAGGGCCCTTGATTTCTTTCTACACCCTTGGCTTGATTCCCCCCACTGATTTGCAACGAGCACGTCTTCCCAGGTCCTTGTGGCCGATGGCATCGACGGTAGTGTGTGGAATATGCAAATTGTCGTTACTGGAGGCGCTGGGTTCATCGGTTCAAACCTCGTCAGAAAATTCATCTCACAGGGTGATCAAGTTACGGTTGTGGACAATTTCTCAACTGGCACGATTCGCAATATCGAAGGAACCGGAGCTCGAATCGTTGAAGGATCGATTTTGGATCCATCAGTTCTCGACGCAGCCCTAGAGGGATCTGATTGTGTAGTCCACTTGGCCGCCAGGCCATCAGTCCCGAAATCGATTCTTGACCCAATGGCAAGTCACGAGGCGAATGCCACTGGCACTCTCCAGGTGCTGGAATCAGCCCGGCGATGTGGCCGACCACAAGTTATCGTGGCTTCGTCGTCCTCGGTGTACGGTTCAAACCCGGTCATCCCGAAATCAGAAGATTTAATGCCCATGCCGATTAGCCCATATGCGGTCTCTAAGCTGGCTACCGAGTCGTACGCAATCTCCTACAAAAAGTGCTTCAATTTAGATACACTCGCTTTTCGATTCTTCAATGTCTATGGACCTTTCCAACGAGCCGATCACGATTATGCGGCCGTAATCCCAGCTTTTCTTTCCGCTGCGTTAGCTGGACGTCCGCTGCCGGTTTACGGTGACGGTTTGCAAACCCGCGATTTCACATACGTCGGCACGGTTGTCGAAATTCTGTCGATGGCCGCTCATGGCAGAGTTTCTGCAGATGGGCCGGTGAACCTCGCCTTTGGAACTCGAGCCTCTCTGCTGGATCTAGTAGGTGAAATTGAGCGTGCCTTGGGTAGATCGTTGGAGTGCCTTCACTTGGAATCAAGACCCGGTGACGTCCGCGACTCACAGGCAGATCAAACTAGGTTGATCGAACTTTTTGGGATGGTTCAGCCCACATCCTTGTCGGTTGGACTTGAAGAAACGATCGAATGGTTTCGCCAGGACCTTTCGCAAGAGCCGAAATAGTGGGCGAAGGTAGAAGCCTCCTCGTCAGCCCATCTAGTCGCCACACTCGGGCATTCGAAGCGCGGAGGGGGATTGATGGAGTGCCAAATTCATGAATTCAATTAGTGCATCGAATGGACCGATGAAGATTGGGATTTACCTACCGGGAATGAGCGGACCGGGCTCGGGAGTTTGGACTCGCCTTCTCGGCATCGTTGAGATTTTGAGGTTAAGAAATGACGTTGACCTCTTCGTGGCTGTCGATAACAATAAATATGTAGATATCCTGGATATTGATAGCGATCACTGTTTGGTTTTTCCAGAGCTACGGGGATTCCGAAGGTACTTCACGACATCCCGACGAGTCGGTACTTTTGTCGAGAAGTTTGGTTTGGATGTCGTTCAAATTGAAGCTCTGCCTGTACCGACGAACCATAAGGTGCCGGTACTTCTCTCCCTCCACGATTTGCGGCAGAGATATTCGAGTTTCTGGCCGCACCCTACATTCGCAAAGCTATATGCAAAGTTGCTGCTGAGTAGGGCGATTGCTCGAACGGCGGGAGTTCTGGCCCTGAGTATCTGGGGTGCGACCGAGATTTCTAAGGAACTCGTAGTCGATAAGGAAAAAGTGCACGTGATTTCGCCAATCGCTCCCACGGCTGCTGAGATTCCATTCGATTTTATCCCGCCTGAGAGGCTGCAGTCTGGTGAATTCATCGTTGCGGTAGGTCATCTTGAACCCAGGAAGAATTTGGAAATCCTTGTGGAGGCGACGAAGTCTCAATATTGGCCTGCTGGAGTGACTTTAGTGATTGCTGGGAAGGATCAAGGGTCCTTGAGTAATCTGCAATCACTATCGTCGGATGCTCCTGTGGCAGTAGAGATGTTGGGTCCCGTGGACGAGGCGACCAAGTGGTGGTTGCTTAAGAATGCCTCTGTCATTGCAGTGCCGTCGCTCATCGAAGGCTTTGGCATCGTTTCTCTTGAGGCTTTCGAAGCCAATACTCCAGTGCTTGTCGCCGATGCTTCCGCCTTACCTGAAGTTGTGTGTGATTCCCGAGCCGTCGTTTCTCCGATGGATTCGATTGCCTGGGCTCGGCAAATTTATGAACTTCACACTGATGCTGAATTGCGTGGTGAATTCAAACTCCGGCAGGAACGTCTTCTCTTGCACTATCAAGCGCAAACAATTGGGACACAATTGATTGACGTATACCGCAAGGTGCTGTCTGAACGTATTTGAACCGGATCTTCTGGCCTAGGTTCGTTCTGACCCTATTGGAATCCGAAAACCGGGATCCGCCGAAGCATTTCCTTCCAGGATAACTTGCTCTTCGGGAATGAGTGGGAGGCGTCCAGATAGGCATCCACTGAGAAAGAACGGGGGCCGGCTATCTCACGGACGGACGCTACATTTCTTCGTGCGACTGCCACCACGTCATTGCGGAACTCGGCTGGATAGGCTCGCGCCATAGCTGTCGTCCTTCTGTGGGTCCATCCCCACAAGTTAGATGCCAACTAAACCGTCATCAGTCCCGTTTATATCGCTGTCGAGCTTGAGAGATCGTCTACTTCAAAGTGTGCGAACTTAGATCGCCTCACGAATCCAAAACCATAGAGGAGTACTGCTAACGCCGTCCACTTGTAGAGCTCATATGCTGACGCGGAATTGACGAGGCTTGCAATAATGAACGGGACGAAAAAGAAGGTGGCCGCTCTGTCGACACGCATTTTCCACATAGAGACAAGAGTCAATGCGACAAGAAGCGCCAATCCCGGATAGCCAAAGTCAAAGAGTATTTCCAAGAAGAAGGAATTTGGATGGACAGGAACCTGGCCGGGTCCGGACGGATACTTCGCATTGAAATAGACGCTCACTGCACCAGGTCCAAAGCCGGTCCACTGCTTGCTGCTGGCATCCATATCGACGATTGTCGTGTGTGCGCTTGCCGTCCGACCACTCACCGATCCATCGGCGCTTGCCGTCCGACCACTCACCGTTCCATCGGCGCTCGTAAACGACTGAGTGGCCACAATCACCTTACCGATACCACGAGAGAGATTATTCGAACTGTTGAGATACGCATCCGGATTGGCAGTCACGAGGAAACTGAGACTTCCTGCAATGAAGACTCCGGCGAGACCAATGATCGCAAGTCGACGTTCCACCTTTTCACTAGTTAGGAAATATGCAATGGGAATCGATAGCGTCATCACCACCAATACTGTTCCGGACGCAGAGAGCACAGCAACAGCGATGGTCAATAACAGCGTCCCGTAGGCTTTCCGCTGAAAACTCATGTAAATCATCACAGCGACAACCGGCGCCCATGACGAAGGTTCTGTCAATATCCCCTGAAGCCGATATCCACCACCGTAGGCAGGGTAGGAAAAAAATGGCCTAGACAGTAAGTAACTAGCAACGAAACAGGCTAGGGAAAAAACCATAGAAGCTTGTGCAACTTTCCAAAATGTGGAGAGCAGGAGCTCGCGTGAGTACCAGAAAACTGAGTACGCCACCACGCTGAGGAAACTTACGCTCCAGAGCAAGTAGGTCTCTGCGTATCTGGTGGCACTTCCGAATTCAAAATATCCATTGAAGATATCTTGATTTAGGAAGTACGAAACGATAGCAACACCCGCCAGTGCGATAAAGCCGAGAAGAAACCTTCTAATCGCTCGTGGATTTGTTGAGAAACTTGTCAGCAGTGTTATCGCAAGAATGGGAGCGGTGATGATCAGTTCAATCATGCGCGTATTGATTGCATGTAGATTTGGGACGCCTGCAACAGAAGATTGACTCCAAATGAAAACGTTAACGAAGTACCCAAGTACAAAAATCCATGTGATGAATTTGGTAAATCCAATATCTTTTGATTGATGAAGTGTCTCAGGATTGCTAATTGTGGTCATGAACAGCCCCTGTCGAGATTGGATGAAATTGGCGATTCATGACAGACCCGATTGATTTGACGACCATCAAAGTGGGTTGCCCGAGAGAAAGAACCAATTGGTCAGTTCTTTGAACCACTGATGGAGCACCCGTGACGTTTGCTACTTTGATCCCATCATGGGGTGGCCAGATGGCTCCATGAGGTTCTACCCCCACCACCTTCGACTCTTTGACAGGTCTCATGTTGAAGGTGCCTTCGAGCCGCATGTGCGGGTCAAGCTCCTCCGCCGCAGGATCTAGCAGCTCCCGATTCGCATTCAACCGAGTGGCGTTTGCAGGTAGCGGCGTTCTCCACAATCTTGATCTTCTCACTCGGGCTCTTGGCATTTGGTCTTTGATTTAATTGTAGTAGTGACGGACGCCAATCATGGTGGCACGCAACTCATCCATGGTCGCGAAGACGTGTCGATTGAAGCACTCGAACTCAAAGAACCACCAAAAACCTTTAGCGTTAGCATGGTCGAGGCAGCTGTAGGTCCTACCCATCGAGCGGGTGATTTCGATTCGGGCGCAGAACCCGACGACTCAACCATCTTTCGGTAAGCAGAGTCGCCATTGTGTCCTTGAGCCAATGGTGACAATATTTCTTCTAGTGAGATCGGAATTCTCAGGCCATTTCTGCAGCTGAATCAGTAGACCTTCGAATTCGTCGAGGCCCTGCCAATCGGGGGTGCAGTTCATGTCGTGGTTGAACTATTTGTATTGTGTTAGTAGGATTTGGAGGTGTTCGGAAAAATACGCAATTTTCTCGAACGAGTCCTGGCCGCAACGCTCCTGGTGTTGCTCTCTCCGATCCTCACAGTAATTACGATTTTGGTGATGACCACCATGGGAAGGCCAGTATTCTTTAGGCAATTGAGAACTGGCATAAATCTGCGTGAATTCGAATTGTTCAAGTTTCGAACAATGACAATAGAGAGATTTACGAATGAAGAATCGCTGTCCGACGCGAGTCGTATAACACGATTAGGGTCTTTTCTACGCTCATCGAGTTTGGATGAACTCCCAGAACTCTGGAATATCGCTCGTGGAGAAATGGCCTTTGTGGGGCCGCGGCCACTACCAGTTGGCTATATCGGGCGATATACCGACGAAGAACAGCGTCGTTGTGAGGTCCTCCCTGGACTCACCGGCTGGTCTCAAGTGAATGGTCGCAACGGTATCGGTTGGAATAAACGGCTAGAGATGGACGTCTGGTACGTCGACCACCAAAGTATCTGGCTCGATGTACGTATCTTGTTTAAAACTTCGGTACAGGTGCTTCGCCGGGTGGGCGTCAATGCATCAAGTTCTGTCACGATGCCAGAGCTGAGACCAGCGAAGGAGAGGTACCCAGGGTGAGCCGGATCTACCTTTCTGGGCCTGACGTGGCGTTTGAAGAGCGACAAGCAGTACTCTCAGCCATCGATTCAAACTGGGTTGCCCCAGTGGGCCCCGACCTTGATGCTTTCGAAGCTGAACTATCAGCGTGGACCGACTCTCAGCACGTCGTCGGTGTTTCCAGTGGTACCGCAGCTTTGCACCTTGCGATGCTTCTCTTGGGCGTTGGACCTGGGGATGAAGTCATTGTTCCAACAACGACGTTCGTGCCATCGGCGAACGCCGCCGTTTACGTTGGAGCACGTCCTGTCTTTATAGATATAGAGCCGACCACGTGGTGCCTTTCCCCGGATCTCACGAGGGAGTTTTTAGAACAGCGCGCCAAAAACGGAAACATCCCAAAGGCGGCCGTGGTCGTCGACCTCTATGGACAGTGCGCAGATTATCGCGAGCTCATTCCTATTTTTCGCGAGTACCACGTGGCGATTGTTGAGGACGCCGCTGAAGCGCTTGGCGCCAAAAGAGACGGACTGAGTGCCGGCTCATTTGGAGCGATAGGCGCGCTCTCGTTCAATGGCAATAAAATAATTACGACTTCCAGTGGCGGGGCGCTACTTACTGATGACAGCGCCGTTCGTGATCATGCCCGCAAGCTCGCAACTCAAGCTAAAGAGCCGCTGCCGTACTACGAACACATCGAGATGGGATACAACTACCGACTTTCAAACCTGCTGGCTGCCTTTGGACGAGCGCAGCTCGCATCGCTAGCGGCGAAGATTCAACGACGACGTGAAATCAATGAGATGTACCGTTCTGCCTTTGCCGATCTAGAAGGTGTTGATTTTCTCCAAGTTCCTGACTCGAGCGAACCGAACTACTGGCTCTCGTGCATCACCGTCGATCCCGGTGGCGGCAGGACTTGGGACGACGTACGTTGCAAGCTCGAGGAGCACGATATCGAGAGTCGCCCGACGTGGAAGCCACTTCACATGCAACCACTTTTCCGCGGGGCTGAGTCTCACCTCGATGGGACTTCGGAGTGGGTATTTGAGAGAGGGCTGTGCTTGCCCAGCGGAAGCAGCCTTACGAACCAGCAAGTCGAACGAGTCGCCAGTATCGTTGCAGATTTTCTCCTTCGCTGATGCTGATGGCACCAGCGTGTTGCGTGGGCTCGTAATTATTGGCTGGTGCGACTCATGAGCACTCCGGCCGTACGTATAGGCTTCATCCATGGAGCGACTAGTAATTATCGGTGCCGGAGGTATGGCGAGAGAAGTTGTATCGCTGGTGGACGCAATCAATGCGGAAACGCCAAAGTTTGATTTACTAGGGGCCCTCGATGACGGAAGTCCCAACGAAGAACGATGGAATGCGATTGGGGTAGCGCTCTTGGGCCCGGTCTCGATGATGAAAGACCTTGACGCCAAATTTGTTATTGCGATTGGCGACGGAAAAGTCAGAAGAAAGATTGCCCGCGCCCTCATCGATGACGGATGCCGACCCGCCACCCTTCTGCACCCGAATCTCCAGACCGGACGCTTGGTGCGTATTGGTGCTGGCTCGGTGGTTGCGGGCAATGTTTCGATCACCACGAATGTCACTGTCGGTGACCACGTGTTCATTGGCATCGGGTGCGCAATTGGCCACGACGCTGAAATATCTGACTTCGTGACCCTGATGCCTCGGGTTACTGTAAGTGGCGAAACGTTCCTCGAAGAAGCTGCGACTCTCGGGGTGAATTCCGTCGTATTGCAATCACTGCGCATAGGGGAGTCCGCGTTTTTGGGGGCGGGGGCTGTCGCTGTGCGGGATGTGGCTGGCGGAACAATAGCCGTTGGCGTACCAGCTCGTAGTCGATAAAGTTTTATTCGACCTCAGAGTGAACTGCTCTCGTATTCAATGCAAGGCAATGGTCAGGTCTACGTGTTCAGGATTTCGACGGGGGATTGATGGCGCCGAAAGGTGCACATACACTGTCCTGCTCAATCTGAATCCCTTGAAGTTCAGGTATGGAAAGGGGTCCTAGGGTTTTCCGCGAGAGCTAAATTGCAAGGAATTCGTCAAGAAGTTTGCGTCTGGAAGTTGGTCACTCTCGGCCCAAAAGTCAAGGCTTAATTGCCATTCGGGCGTGGAACCGCTGCGAGCGAGGAGGTTTCGTGATCGTTGAGCGTAACCGGGATTGAACTGCGACGAATTAATGAACTCGTGGAGTGGAGAATTTTGCTCAGGATAAACCACGGGCTGCACAACACCGAAGTGATTCTCTTCCATATGAGCGAGTAGCCGACAGAGATATTGGCTCACGAGATTAATACGCATAGTCCAACTCAGTCGAAGGGCGCCGAAGGACCAAGCGAAGTTAGGGAGCTCGGTGAAGAGAATTCCACGATGGGTCACGGACTTCGAAAAATCGACTTCCGACCCGTCAACCGTAAATGAAATACCACCGAGCACCGAAAGGTTGAATCCGGTTGCGGTAATGACGACGTCGGCAGGAATGGTGGTTCCCTGCTTGGTAGTGATGCCGCCTCGGAAAAAGGTTTCAATTTCGTCGGTCACCATAGTCACCCGACCGGCACTTATCTTTTTGAAGAGGTCCCCATCGAGGATTCGACACACTCGTTGCTCGCTGGGTAAGTGGCGCGGTGTGAAGTGGCTCGCGACGTCGTAGCCATCGGGAAGTTGGGCGGCGACCATGCTGATGAGTGCCGAAGCGGACATTTCGGGGAACTGCTGTTGAATGTCGGTGAGCGACTTCATCTCCGCCACGGACTTGCGGCGAATGATGTCGTGAATCCACTCTTCGGGCGTATCGAGGGACCGTAGCTGGTCGGCGAGTGGTTCGACGTTGGGGCTCTGAAAGAAGTAGGTCGGGGAGCGCTGGAGTACGGTCACGCTCGCGCACTCGTCAGCGATTTCGGGGACCAGAGTCGCCATCGTGGCCCCGGAGCCAATAACAACTACTTTCTTTCCACCGAGATCGGGGTTCTCGGGCCACCGTTGTGGGTGAATTATCCGGCCTTCGAATTCGTCGAGCCCCGGCCAGTCGGGGGTGTAACCCTTGTCGTGATTGAAGTATCCGTGGCACATCCAGAGGAAATTAGTTGTTATTTCAAATGACGCTCCCGTGGACGAGTCCGTCCCAGAAAGCCGCCAGAGCTGCTGCTCGCTGGACCACTGGGCGGAGACGACTCTGCGGTTGTAAAAAAAGTGCGAGGTGAGCTCGAATTCCTCGATGGTTTCACCGAGGTAGGTCCGGATGGCTTCACCGCTGGCGTAGGGGGGTCCCGTCCAGGGTTTGAAACTGTAACCCAAGGTGTACACCTCGGTGTCGGAACGCACCCCGGGGTAGGTGTGAATTAACCAGGTGCCGCCGTAACTCTCGTGCGCCTCAATGACGGCAAAGGTCGTATCTGGGCGGGAATGTTTGAGATGATAGGCCGCGTTGATGCCGGCAATACCGGCCCCAATGACGAGTACGTCAACGTGACGGGGGGGATTGGGGGTGGTGGAAGTAGTCATGCGGTGCCTTGGAATCTCGGACTGCGCTGGCGCTCAGGTCGAGTCAAAGCCTAGTGACCACTGGCTAGGGAGAAACTCAAGATTGCGGTGAGCAAAGGAGGGGTCTCGAGGGACGCCAGGCCATAGGTCAGACGGCTCGCAGCGCGCGCAGGCTTCCCTCAGCAGTAAGGTCCACGAAGTTGCCGCTCTCGATGCAGGCCCGATAAATTTCGTAGGGTGGGCGTCCGCCGTCGGAGGGATTCTCGAAGACGTCGTGAATCAATAGGGTACCACCCGAACGCACCTTGGGGGTCCAGGCGTGATAATCGGCCCAGGCCACCTCGTGTCCGTGACCCCCATCGATGAAGAGCAAGTCGAGGCTCTGGTTGAAATGCTGGGCCACTACTACCGACGGGCCGACCAGTCCTAGAACGGTGGACTCCAGTTCGGCTCGGGCGATGGAGCGTTGCCAGTGGGGCAGAGTATTAAGACGGCCATCGGCTGCGTCAATCAGGGTCTCGTCGAAGTGTTCCCAACCCGCCTGGTTTTCTTCACTACCGCGGTGGTGATCTAGGGAGTAGAGCACGCTCTGTGATTCTTCGGCGGCCGATCCCAGATAGATGGCGGACTTCCCGCACCAGGCACCCACTTCGAGCCAGGTACCACTGAGGTTATTTTCTCCGACCGTTCGGGCAATCTCGTGGAGCGCCCGGCCTTCATTGTCGGGCATGAATCCCTTGACCTCGCGGGCTAGATCGAGGAGCTGTTGGCGACGGCTCATGAGAAGAGCGAGATCAAACTAGCTACACCGAATCCAATAAAAATGAGGCCACCGCCGAATCGCATTTTCTTCATGGAGATAAAACGCGTCACCGTCGATCCGGCAAAAGAACCGATGGCCGTGACGGTGACGAGCGCGAGCGAAGCCGCGAGGAAAATAACGAGGGGATGTTGCAACTTAGTCACCAGACTGGCGGTTTGAATTTGGGAGAGATCGCCGAATTCACCTACAAAAATAACCCCAAAAGCCGTGGCCGCCTGAGGAAAGAATTTCGTGGCATTTTCGTGGGAGGCTTCCTTGGCGCCCTCGGTCTCTTCGTGCTTTTCGGGTACGAAGAGGAGATACGCCGCCCCAGCAAAAAAGAGAATTGAAAGAACTATGTCCTTTGGCGTATGCGGTAGCTCGGTGAGAAACCTTCCAGCCACAACGGCAATCACCATGTGCACGACGAAGGCCGATGAGGCTCCGATGAAAATCGCCAATGGGCGGGCCTTGGCCGCCATCAAGATGGTTGCGAACATGGTCTTATCGGGGAGTTCGAGAATGAAGATGATGCCGAAGACCGAGGCGAAAATTGTGAGTAGGTGCATGATTTAGATTTGGGACCGCAGGACGTCAGCGCAGTCGAGGCCGATGACCATGCGTTCAAGATACTGGTCGATGGTCTTTTGCTCACCGGCAATAGGGGTGGCGGTGTGGAAGGCCGCAACCTCGGCGGAGAAGGCTCGATCGCTGACGAAGGTGGCGATGCCACCCCCCATGCGGCTGTGCGCACTGAGAGGGAACTTTTCAATGGCCTCGTCCCAACGCGAGGTGAGGTAGCGCCACACCGCTGGTCCGCTGACCCTATTGCGCGTCAAGATGCCGAGAACCATGGGAGCGTCTTGGCTGCGGAACTCGCTGAAGCATTTTTCGGCGGCGTCAAGTCCGATGCGCTCGTCGCTGAAGTCCCCCAGAGCGAACTGGTAGCGCTGCTGTTCCTGGGGGCTCGCGGCATTGCGGTAGCGGTTGAGGAACTCTCCGTAGTCGCTGGGTCGATTGACGTCGGCCACGATGCGCAAAATTGCCCGGGCGACATCGCCGTCGAGCTCGTCGCGGTCAAAACGGCGTTGCGCCTCCACACGAATCTCAGCGTCACCACCGAGGGTGCCGAGGATGCCGAGCGCGATGGCGCGCACTTGAGGGGCCAACTCATTTTCGCCCTCCGTGGGGTCCCAGGTGAGTCGGGCGAACTGCGGTCCAAAGATCTCTCGAACTAGTCCACTGAGCACGTGCTGCTGGTCCTCGGAAGCCACGCGGGCTGCGAATTCGAAGGCTTGGGCCACCGTGACCCATACGGCGGGTTCATCAACGTCACCGAGACCACGGGCGATATTGAGAAAATCACTCCAGCTAATCTGCTGGGCGAAGAGGGCGGCCCAGGAGTCTGCTACCAGGACGGTACGTTCGAGATCGTCGAGCTGGTCCAAACTTCCGGCGAGGGTGCTGAGCTCGCGTGAGCCGTAGCGGGTACGAAAGACGCCCCACCCACCGGCGTTGACGACCATGGGGCCGTCGGCGGGAACTTCGATGGCGCTCGTTCCAAGGAGGTGCTTCGTGGTGGGCCCACCGTTGGCGGCCCGGGTGGAGACGGGCACCAGCCAATCTTGTCCAATGGAACTCACCGCACTCGGGGCTCCGTAGGAAAAGGGCGACTGGGAGATTTCGCCGTCGGCATAGGTTACGAGGGGGTGCCCGCCCTGCAGGATCCAGGTGTTCATCATCTCACGTACCGGTTGTCCGGAGACCGTCTCGAGGGCGTCCCAGAGGTCGGTAGTCACCGTATTGGCGTAACTATGGGTCGTTAGGTAGAGGCGAATGCCGTCACGAAAGACGGTGGCGCCGAGGTACTGCTCCAGCATGCGAAGTACCGACCCCCCCTTTTCGTAGGTGAGCAGGTCGAACATACCGCGCATGTCGGCGGGAGAGACCACCTCGTATTCGATGGCGCGGGTCGAATGCAGGCCGTCTATCTGCAGGGCCATGTCACGGAAGGTGCCGAAACTCAACCACTTCTTCCACTGAGGACGAAAGGCGTCAATACAGAGCACCTCACAAAAGGTGGCGAAAGCTTCGTTGAGCCAAATACCCTCCCACCACTGCATGGTGACGAGGTCGCCGAACCACATGTGGGCAATTTCGTGAGCGACCACGTCGGCGACGCGCTCGAGTTCGGCGAGGGACGCGGCGGCGGGGTCCACCAAAAGTGCCGTCTCGCGGAAGGTCACACAGCCCAAGTTCTCCATGGCGCCGAAGGCGAAGTCGGGGATGGCGATGAGGTCGAGTTTGTCGCCCGGGTAGGGAATGGCGAAGTACTCCGAGAAAAACCCGAGGGCAAATTCACCGGCTTCGAGAGCAAAATGAGCGAGGTGGCCCTTGCCGAGTGGGTAGATAACGCGCATCGGAGTTCCGAGAACGTCAATGGTCTCGGTCTCTTCGAAGGGTCCAACTACGAAGGCGACTAGGTAGGTGGACATTTTCATGGTTGGCCCAAAGACCACGCGACGCGTCCCGTCAGCCCCGGCGCTCTCGCTCACGATAGGGGAGTTGGAGTAGGCGGCTAAGTGGCTGGGCACGTTTAAAGTCACGTCGAAGGTGGCTTTAAAGGTGGGCTCGTCCCAGCAGGGAAAGGCTCGTCGGGCATCAGTCGCCTCGAATTGAGTAGTCGCGATGGCGTGGGCGGCACCCTCGAGGTCCTGGTAGGTGGACCTATAAAAGCCCACTAGTTTGTCGTTCAGTTCACCCGTGAAGTTCATGCTGAGCGTGGCCACGCCAACCGCTAACTCCTCACTGAGGGTAAGAGTGGCTCGTTCGTAGGTGGTGTCGGTGCTGAGGGTGGCAGCGTGCTCGATACCGGCGGCGTCCCGTACGCAAATGGCACTGAGTTCGAGGTCGAGAATATTAAAACTGAGCGTGGTGGTGGCTTCCTTCACTTCGAGGCTGACGACGACGGAGCCGTCAAAGACCGCCGCGTCGAGGTGCGGGGTGAGCTCCAGGGCGTAGTTCGTAGGAACCACGTTGGTGGGCAGGCGATGAGGATTGATCTTTATGGACACGATGATGAGGCTACCTCCACGGAGGAATTTGGGAAACTATCGCCCGACGCCGTCCAAAGTGGCAGCCAATCCTTCGCGAACGCGGTTTCCGAAGGCGACGCCACGGTCCATACGATCGAGCATCTGGACCAGCGTCTGGTGACTGGCTTTAAGCGGGTGTGCTTCGTGAAAGGCGCGTACTTCACGGGCCAGCGACTCACTAGCGATCAGGGTCGGAACCCCGGTCGCTAGGCGAATGTGCATGTCCGGCGGGAAGTAGGTGGTCGCCCGGTCCCACTCGGAGGTGATTTTGCGCCACAGGGTTTCGCCGAGGACTCGGTTGGTGGCCAGACCACCCATGAGGAAGGGGGCGTCTTGACTGCGGAACTCGCCGTAGCAACGCTCGTAGGTCTCGAGGGCCAATTCGACGTCGGGGATGGCTACCGCCGCGAAGAGGTAACGCTGCTCGTCCTGCGGGGTAGTGGCGGCCTTGCGTCGGGCGTCGAGCTCTTCGTAGGTGCCGGGTCGATTCTGGGCGGCGGTGATGGCGACGATGGGTTGTGCCAAGTCGCCCGAAACGCGGTGGTCGTCGAAGAGGCGTAGGGCTTCGGCAATGACCTCGGGATCCTTACCATAAATACCCAGCATTTCAACGGCCATGGCGCGTAGTTCACCGGCCTGCTCGCTTTCGCCGGGGATGGGGCTCCAGGTCAGGCGCTCGAGGACGGGTCCGTAGATGCGCCGAACGGCTCCGGCGAGGACCACGCGACCTTCGTCATCAGTGATGCGGTCAATGGTGGCGAGTGCGGTGCCGATGACCGACCACGACGAGGGCTCGTCGAGATTTCTTAGTCCCGTGGCCAGGGTTAGGAGGCCACGGATCGTGGCACCGCCGACGTAAATCGAGGCCCAGGTGTCGGAGAACAAGACGGCGCGCTCGAGTTCGTCGAGTTCGTCAAGGTGAGCGGCGATTGCGGCGAGTTCGCCGTCACCGTAGGCGGTGCGGTAAAAGCCCGACCCGCCAGCGTTAACGACGGCGATCCCACTGGTCGCGAGCTCTGCGCTGGGCGTAGTAAGGAGCTGCTTAGAAATTTTCTTGCTCGAAATTTCGCGCGACAACACCGGAACGAGGAAGTCGGTTCCAATGTTGGAGTTTTCCTGGGGCGGGAGGTAGGAGAAGGGGGTTTGGGTGATTGTCCCGTTTTCTACCTTGATGAGGGGGTGCCCACCCTGGAGGATCCAGGTGTTCATGATCTGACCCACGGGCTGCTGGCTGGACTCTTCCAGCGCATTCCAGAGGTCCTGAGTCACCGTGTTGGCGTAGGCGTGCTTCTTTAGATAAAGGCGAATACCGTCCCGGAAGGTCTCTTCTCCGAGGTACTGCTCCAACATGCGAAGAACGGCGCAGCCCTTGATATAGGTGAGAATGTCGAACATTCCCCGACAGTCGTTGGGCGAGACCACTTCGTACTCAATGGCCCGCGTCGAGTGCAGACCGTCGACGTTAAAGGCCATGTCACGCGAGGTGTTGAAGCCCACCCACTTCTTCCACTGCGGACGGAAGTGGTCGGTGCAAATCGACTCCATGAAGGTGGCGAAAGCTTCGTTGAGCCAGATGCCCTCCCACCAATCCATAGTGACGAGGTCGCCAAACCACATGTGCGCAATTTCGTGATTCACCACGGCCGCGACGCGCTCGACTTCGTTGAACGAGGCTCGATCGGGGTCTACCAGCAGGGCGGTGTCGCGGAAGGTGACCAGACCGAGGTTCTCCATGGCCCCGGCGGCGAAGTCGGGGATGGCGATGAGGTCCAACTTGTCGCCGGGGTAGGGGATGGCGAAGTAGTCGGTGAAGAATTCCAGCGCGTGGATCGCGGTCTCCATACCAATGGCCGTGAGGTGACCCTTGCCTAGGGGGTAGATGATACGAACCGGCACGCCACGAACATCGATGACCGGGGTCTCGGCGAAGGGGCCGACCACGAAAGCCACCAGGTACGTTGACATCTTCATCGTGGGGGCGAAACTGACCGACCGTTGTCCGTTGCCGAGGTCGACGTCACTGACCACCGCCGAGTTGGAGTAGGCGGCGAGGTGGCTCGGGACCGTGAGGTGTACTTCGTAGGTGGCCTTGTAGGCCGGCTCGTCCCAGCAGGGGAAGGCCCGTCGTGCGTCGTGGGATTCGAATTGGGTGGTCGCCAGGGTGTGGGTGACGCCGGTGTCATCGGTGTAGGTGGATCGGTAGAAACCGTGGAGTAAGTCGTTGAGAATACCGCTGAAGGAAATTTCGATGGTGCCGCGTCCCAGAGGGAGGGCATCGTCGAAGGCGAAGTTCGCGGTCTGGTATTCAGCGTCGTAGCTGGGCTCGGCGGAGCGGTAGGTGGTGCCGTTAATGGTGATGACCGCGGCGCCAACCTCGAGGTCGAGTGCGTTCAGAGCAAAGGTTTCGACGGACTCGTTGACGTCGACGGAAATTTCAACGCGGCCGCTGAAGGTCGCGGCTTCGAGGTCGGGCGTCATGAAAATCTTGTAGGCGCTCGGGACAACGGTGGCCGGGAGGCGGTAGGGATTAGTTGAGGTAGTCACGAGGATCAATACTAGGTCCTCGGCGCTCCCGAGGCCTAAGGAGAGCCTCGTCATCGCGTGAGCGAACTCCCAGCCCGGGGCCGTGGATAATCCCGGTCTCGCGAGGTAATAGTGTTCACCCGTGACAAATACGCCAACGCCAGTATCACTTCGGGTCAAGCCCGGTCCGGGTCGTCTCGCCGTAACGGGGGTCGGAAACGCTCTCTTGGACGTAATTGTCCGTGATCACAGTGGCCTCCACGCCCAGCTGGGCCTCACCAAGGGGGCTATGAACCTCGTGGACCTCGAACGCGCGCACCAGATCTACGCCGGAATGGGCCCCACCGTGCAGGTCTCGGGCGGCTCAGCCGCGAATACTATTGCCGGCATTGCGTCACTGGGGGGTACCTGCGGTTTCATGGGCAAGGTCGGCAGCGACGAATTCGGTGACGTCTTCGTGCACGACTTGTCGTCGCTGGGCGTCGAAACGAGCATCGCTCGCGCGCAGGCCGTGGACGGCGCCACGGGTCGCTGCCACGTCTTTGTGACTGATGACGCGCAACGAACCATGGCGACCTATCTCGGTGCGGCTAATCAACTCCGACTCGATGATCTTGATCTCTCCTTCGTGGAGCGCAGCGAAATTATCTACATCGAGGGCTACCTCTTTGATCTGCCGCCCGCCAAAGAGGCCATTCGTCGCTTAATCGAAGCCGCACACGACTGCGACGCCTTGGTGGCGCTAACGCTGTCAGACACCTTTTGTATCGAGCGGCACCTACGGGATTTCGTCGAACTCGTCGCCCACGACGTCGACGTGCTCTTGGCGAATGAGGGAGAAATCAAGACCCTCTTTGGCAGTTCGACCCTCGAGAGTGCCTTCGAAGCTGTCGAGGAATTAGGAGTGCTGACCGTGGTAACTACCGGTCCCAACGGAGCCCAGGTGTCCTCGGTGCACGGGGTCGTCTCCGTTCCCGCGGCGGAGGTGGAAACCGTGGTGGATCAGAATGGTGCCGGAGACCTCTTCGCGTCCGGCTTCCTGTTCGCACTCGCCCTCGGGGCCGATCCCGTGGAGGCCGCTGAACTCGGATCGCTCTGCGCTGGTGAGGTCATTTCCCACATCGGGGCGCGGCCCGAAGCCAGTTTGGAAGAACTGGCCGCGGCGGCTGGGCTGCTCTAGGCCTCGGCGGCGTCGAGTTCCGCGTCAAGTTCGCGCGTGCGGCGAGTCTCGTAGCGAACCCAGGTCACCGTCAGCGGTATCAGGGCGAGGAGCATGAGACCGTCGCCGCCAATCCACATGATGGCCCCACCGAGGTGAACATTGTCGAGTGGTGACCCGCCCGCCATCGCGTACGCGGGAAAGGGATTCTTGGTGGTCATGTTGAGCGCGAGCCCCGTAAAGGTATCCACCGGTACGGCCGCCATCACGTAGACGAGCCGCAAACCGGGGTGTAGGTGCACGCCTCGTTCCACCCCGAAAGCGGGGCGAAAGAAGAGGTAACCAATCAAGAGGAAGGCAATCTGCTCGCTGTGGTGCAACCACTCGTGACTCAACATGGCGTTAAAGAGCCCGGTTAAGTGGGTGAGCGGTATGAAGAGAAAGTAGAGGCCAAAGGCCGTGAGGGGATGCAGAGTGATCCGCCCCAAGCGGGAGGAAACTATGGATTCGACCCGCTCACTCGATTCTCGAAAGAGGTCGAGCGGTGCGGCGGCGGCGAAGAGGGCGGCGGCGACCATGATGAGTAGCAGGTGCTGAATCATGTGGGCCGAGAAGAGGGTCATGTCGTAGACCCCAATGACACCCTGGGTCGCGATGAAGGTGACGACTGAACCAGCGGTCCACCAGACAGCACGCGAACGAGGCCACTGCACGTGACGCCGAGCTGCTCGAAGATAGAGAAATTCGCCCGCCAGTACGAGCAGACTGGGCAGCCAGCCGAGGTGGAACATGTTGAGGTGACTCCAGCTGAAGGCGGGGGGCATATCCATGGTGGGCATTGCCTCCATCGTAGGGTGAGAGCGAGGGGCGCCACGTCGGCTGGGTAGGCTCAAGACGTGAATTCAAAGTGGTGGTCACCCCGAGCGCTCATGCTGCACGCCATCTTGCTGGCGTGGGTGGGCGGCTGCGCGGCTGCGGGTTGGTGGCAAGTCGGGCGGGCGGCGGCCGGTAATTCGCTGAGTTTTCTCTACGCGATTGAGTGGCCAGTTTTCGGGATTTTTGGCATCCTCGGTTGGTGGGCCCTTTTGCACATGGAAAAAATTACGGCCTCCCAGGAACGAGCTCGAACGGAGTATGAAGCGGGCATGCGCGCCGCCGCCCAGAGTGCTCGAGTAATCGCTTCCGAGGACCCGGACCAGGCCGCCTACAACGATCACCTCGCCGCACTCGCGCAGCAACCGAAAAAGAAACTCTGGGGACACTAAATGCAACAGGCCTATCGCTGGTATCACCGCCTCTCACTCGCGGTGGGAACAACCTTGCTAATTTTTGTCTTCATTGCCATCCCCCTGCGCTACTTCGCGCAGATCCACTGGCCCGACATGATCATCGCTCCGCTCCACGGCTATCTCTACTTGGCCTACTTGGCCGCGGCAATGAATTTCTGCTTGAAATTCAAGGTGAAGATACTCGACGCTGTTCTACTAGTTCTCGTAGGCCTGGTACCTGGTCTGGTGTTTCTGATGGATCGACGTATTTTTCTGAAATACGTCAGTGAGAAGGGAATTCAATGAGTAAGTCCAACCCCTGGCTCGACCGCCGCGTCGTTGCCTTTGCCCACCAGGGTGGAGCCTTCGAGGGCCCGTCGTCGACCCTCTTTGCTATTGAACAAGCGATTGCGCGGGGCGCGACAGCTATCGAACTTGATGTCCACGCCACGAAGGACCGCCACATAGTGGTCTGCCACGACGAAACCGTGGACCGGACCACGAACCACGTGGGCGAGATTTGCAACTTCACTCTGGCCGAGCTCCAAGAGATGGATAACGCCTATTGGTGGATCGAGGGTGCGGCGACCACGCCCGACCGTGCAGAGGGTGATTACCCCTTGCGGGGCCGGGCGCCGAGTGATCGCCGCTTCGGGATTGCCACCCTCGAAGAAGTAGCCACCGCCTTTCCGCGCGTTCCGCTGAACATGGACATCAAGCGAACGTCGCCCGAGGTTGAGCCCTACGAGGAACTACTCGCCAAGGAACTACGTCGCCTCGAGCGCACGGCGTCAGTGATCGTTGCCTCCTTTAGTGATGACGCCATCGGGGCGTTCCGCTGCGTCGCGCCTGAAGTCTTGACCTCGGCGGCGACGAATGAGACGGCGGCTTTTTACTTCGCCGTGCGTGAAGGATCAGTTCCGACCCCGCTTCCCGTGTGTTCTCTCCAGGTGCCGGCGAGCTACGGAGACATCGTGATCGTCGACGAAGCCTTCGTGACGGCTGCCCACGGCGCGGGAATCGCGGTGCACGTCTGGACGATAAACGATCGACCCGAGATGCAGCGACTGCTCGACTTAGACGTCGATGGCTTGATTAGCGATACGCCGACCACCTTGGTGAACCTGCTCGAGGAGCGGGGCGTGGCGTGGGATGGCGTGCTGTAACAGAAACGGGGTTAGCCGCGACCGCAGTTCGGCTTCTTGCCGTGGTTGGCCTTCTTTTTGGCGCGTAGCTTGCGCTTAACAGTCCGTTTTGACATAGAAGAATAGCGTACTAGGTCGCAGGTGACGATAGCCAAACGAAGCGTAAAGGAGAGGAGGAGCGTATGACTGGTGAACTGCTCATCGTGGCGACCCCCATTGGGAATCTCGGCGACGCCAGCCGACGTATGCTCGAGGTTCTCGAGAGCGCCGACGTGGTGTACTGCGAGGACACCCGACACTCTCGCACACTCTTTTCGGCCAACGCCATCAGTCCGCGGGGGCGACTAGAAGCCCTACACGAGCACAATGAAGCGTCGCTCTGTGAGCAAATTATTCAACGCGTGGCCGAAGGTCAACGGGTGGCCATCATCACCGACGCGGGAACCCCCGGGGTGAGCGATCCCGGAGCACGGGTGATCGCCGCGGTAGCTACGGCCGGACTTCGCGTGAGTCCCATCCCCGGCCCCTCGGCCGTTATTGCGGCATTGTCGGTGAGTGGCCTACCCATGGACCGCTTCTGCATGGAGGGTTTCGCGCCCCGCAAGGCGGGGGGGCGCCAACTCCTCTGGGATCGGCTCGAGCACGTGGACTGCACCACGGTGCTCTTTGAATCACCCAACCGCGTGGCCGACTGCCTGAGCTCTATGGTGCCGAGCCTCGGGGACCGAGCCGCCGTGGTGGCGAGGGAGCTCACCAAGTTGCACGAAGAGGTCGTCCGGGGCACGGTGCGCGAGTTGGCGAGTCTTTTTGCGGCCCGCGAGGTTCGTGGCGAGATTGTCATCGTGGTGGCGGGCGCTGCACCCTTACTGGACGCTGATGACGCCACCTTGGAAAAGGCCCTAGCCCACGAGCTGGCCGCGGGGGCCTCCACTAAGAACGCGGCTCGCGATGTGGCCTCGCTCTACGGGGTCAGTACACGGCGAGTGTACGAACTCGCCCTGCTGCTTCGCTCCGAAGCGAGCTCGTAACTCACTACCCTTAGAGGGTGGCTCGCTTCTACATTACGACTCCAATTTTCTACGTGAACGACGCACCCCACGTCGGTCACGCCTACTGCACGGTGAACGCGGACGCGCTGGCCCGCTTCCACCGGCTAGACGGGGACGAAACTTTTTTCTTAACGGGTACCGACGAACATGGTCAGAAAGTGGCCGACGCGGCGGAAAAAAATGACATGAGCCCACAGGCCTGGACAGATCAGACCTCCCAGCGCTTCCGTGACGCGTGGGACGGCTTGGATATTTCCTACGACGACTTCATTCGAACCACCGAGCCGCGCCACGCGACCACGGTGCAGGCCTTCTTGCAGAAGATCTACGACAACGGTTTTATTTATAAGGGCACCTACGAGGGCCTCTACTGTGTGAGTTGCGAGGACTACTTCGTCGCCGACGCCCTGGTAGACGGCAACTGCCCCGTGCACGGACGACCAGTCACCCACATGGCGGAAGAAAACTGGTTCTTTCGACTAAGTGCCTTTGGTGACCAACTACTCGAGTACTACCAGCAACACCCGCAGTTCACTACTCCCGACACGAAGCGTAACGAAGCCGTCTCATTTATTCGTGAAGGTCTCAAGGACATCTCGATTACGCGGACCTCGCTGAGTTGGGGCGTTCCTGTGCCCTGGGACAGTGAACAGGTCTTTTACGTCTGGTACGACGCGCTGGTTAATTACCTCACCGCCCTGGATTACGGACAGTCCACGTCGCGCATGGATGAGTGGTGGCCGCGGTCGCACCACCTCATTGGTAAAGAAATCATTCGTTTTCACTGCGTCTGGTGGCCGGCCATGTGCCTCGCCGCCGGTATCGAACCCCCCGCCCACGTGCAGGTCCACGGCTGGTTGCTGGTCGGTGGGCAGAAGCTCTCCAAAACCATGGCTGGTGAAGGTTCGGTCCGCCTCTCGGAGATCGCGCCGAGTGCGCTGGTGGGCGAATTTGGAACTGACCCGCTGCGCTACTACCTATTGCGAGAAACGGCCCTCGGCAATGATGGAGATTTTTCGATTGAGGGCATCATTGCTCGCTACAACACTGATTTGGCCAATAATCTCGGGAATCTGGTGGCCCGGGTGGCGGCGGTGGTCACGTCGAAGTGTGACGGCATCGGAGCCGCCCCGGTCGCGACTTCAGCCCTAGCGACCAGCGCGACGAGTCTCGTGGCTGAAGCGCATGATGCGTGGACTACCTTCGCACCCCAGCGAGCCCTGGAGGCCACCTGGCGTCTGATCGGGGCGGCCAACAGCCACCTTGAAAGTCACGCCCCGTGGAAAATGGAGCCGGGCGCCGAGGTCGCAGCAGTGATGGCCGAAGCCCTTGAGGTCATTCGTATCGTGGCGATCATGATTGTGCCGGCCATGCCCACTACCGCGCAAGAGATCTGGCGACGTATTGGAATGGCGGGTTCGGTCGCCGACGAGACCTGGGGCTCTACAAGTTGGGGCGGGTATCCCGGCGGTCACGCGGTCATCAAGGGCGAAGCCCTCTTCCCACGGATCAGGACCGACGCGTGAGCGGCTGGACCGACGCACACTGCCACCTGCAAGACCGCTACCGCGGGGACGATGAATCCCGGGGCCTCGACGCGAGCGAAGCGGTCCGACGCGCGGTTGCGGGCGGAGTTACCCGGGCGGTCGTCATTGGCACTGACGCCACCACTTCGAGGGAAGCCTTGCAGTTAGTCGACGCACTCTCGACGGAACTGGACATGCACGCGACAGTAGGTTTGCACCCTCACGACGCGGAGCAGGACGTGGCGGAAATTCAGGCCCTGGCGCGCCGAGGCCATCCTCGCTTGGTTGGCATTGGTGAGTGTGGTCTCGACTACTACTACGAACACGCCCCCAAGGCCGCCCAGCGGGTGAGCTTCGCCACTCAGATAGCCCTCGCCCACGAGCTCGACCTCGCACTCGTCATCCACGCCCGGGACGCTTGGGATGATCTCTTCGCTGTTCTGGATTCCGAAGGGATGCCCCCCCGCACGGTGATTCACTGCTTTACCGGTGGCCCGGCCGAGGCCGAACGCTGTTTAGCCGCGGGGGCCGACATTTCAATTTCGGGAATTGTGACCTTCAAAAACGCTACGGATGTTCGCTCGGCAGTCCTGGTCACACCCCTTGATCGACTCCACGTTGAGACCGACAGCCCTTTTTTAACCCCCGTGCCCCACCGCGGTCGCCCCAACGAGCCCGCCTACGTCGCCCTCGTCGGCGAATGTGTGGCCGGATTGCTGAATCTGCCGGTTGAGACCGTCCGTCGCCAAACGGCCAAAAACACGGCTCGACTCTTCGCGATTTCGGGCTAGAAATAGCCATTCATCAGGTTTTATAAGAAATAGCCCTCTTCGGTTTGCTCTCGGCCACGAAGCAACCTAGCGTTAATGCCCGAGGCGTCTCGCACGCATCTGTCCCCGGAGAAGGGTGGAGTTCTGAGAACTCACAATCGACACGCGATTGTTCGCGCACTTTTAGTACTCGCCGTGGCCGTAATGCCCGCGGCGTACTTCGTGTCGTCCGTACGCTCGTCGCCTCGTCTCGAAAATCAGCAGCTGGTGGCTGCCTCGTTGCAGCGCCACGTCACCCATCGGTCGGTGACTATGGCAACTATCCCCGCACCACCTCACACCCCCCTCGCCGTGGTGCCTCAACCGGTAGTTCGGGCTCTCACTCCCCGGATTCATCCCGTCGTGACGGCTCCGCGTGCCGCACACGTCGCCCCTGTTCCGAGTGTGGCTGCGCACCCGGTGCTACGTCACGTTCCGCCGCCGCGGCTACTCGCGGCCCCCGTTCGTCCCGCGGCGCACCATACGCCAGCGGCCAAACCCCCACCCCACCCCACCCCCCGTCCGACCCCGGTGCACCCCCACCCCACCCCACCCCCCGTTCGCCACGCACCAGCTCCAGCGACCACCACGACACTCGCTGTCACTCCCACCACCACGAGTCCACCAACGACGGTGACGTCGACCACCCTGAGTACGACGACCAGCGAGGCAACAACTACCGTCCCGGCCACCACCGTCCCGGTGACCGCCCCACCTCGCCGACCCCCGCTAAAGAAGCGAGTCGTCCCGCCCTGCCTCCCGGCGAGCCACGTGTGTCGGGGTATCGCGACCTATTACTCCTACGTACCCGGTCGTTGCGCCACTTCCTACCGACCACTGGGTTCGTACATTCGCGTCTCGCTCGCCTCGAACCTTCGTCGCTTTATTGTGTGTCGTGTGACTGATCGCCAGGGCTATAACTTGCAGGACCGTATTCCTCGGGTGGTCGATCTTTCTCAGACCCAGTGGCAGCAGTTGTCGGGACTACCGCTGTGGCGCGGTGCCGTCAACGTTGTCGTGAACTGGTGACCCATACCCGCACCACCATTTCGGCCCTGCTCGAAGAGCACGGTCTGGCGCCCTCACGAGCCCTCGGGCAGAATTTTGTCGTTGATCCCAACACCGTTCGCCGCGTCGCGCGACTCGCCGAGGTCGGCCCCGGAGACCGAGTCCTCGAAATTGGAGCGGGTCTCGGCTCGCTGACCCTGGCGCTGGTTGAAACCGGCGCCACCGTTAGTGCCATGGAGATAGACCGACACCTCTTAGCCCCCTTGCGGGCCGTGGTAGAGCCTCACCAGGTGCCCGTGCACCACGCCAACGCTTTGGAAGCGGACTATGAGGCGCTACTCGGGGGCGAAACTGCCATCGTGGTGGCCAATCTGCCCTACAACATCGCCACTCCACTGGTCTTGCACCTCCTCGAAACCGTTCCCCTCATCACGCGCATGCTGGTCATGGTGCAATTAGAAGTCGGAGAACGCCTCTCTGCTCACGCCGGTGACAAGGCCTACGGAGCCGCGTCGTTACGCGTTCAGTACTTCGCCGATGCCCGCGTGGTCGGGAAGGTCCCACCCTCGGTGTTTTTACCAAAACCCAAAGTCGACTCGGCCCTGGTGTCAATTGTTCGGCGACCCAACGTCGCCATTGACCCCGACGACGTGGGGGAGCGAGAGATCTTCGAGGTGGTGCGCATGGCCTTTTCGCAGCGCCGCAAGATGCTGCGCCGTTCACTGGGCGCCTGGGCGACGAGTGAAACCTTTGAGCGAGCTGAGATTGACGCCACACGCCGCCCCGAAGAACTGACCTTGGCGGAATTTGCCCGACTGGCGGCGGCGCGGTGACGCGGCTCGTCGCACCGGCCAAACTCACCTGGAACCTCGAAGTACTGGGCCGCCGCCCCGACGGTTACCACCTCCTGCGCAGCGAAATGGTGTCGCTAGCCCTCGCCGACGAACTCGAGATCGACGAGTCGGGAACGGGACTCTCCTTTTCGACGAAGTCCACTATTGACGTCAGCACCTTGCCGACGGGTTCGGACAACTTGGTTGACCGGGCGCTTCGATTGACGGGTCGCGAGGCCGCGGTCACCCTCACGAAGCACATCCCCTTCGGCGGTGGCCTCGGGGGAGGTTCGTCGGATGCGGCCGCCGTTCTCTACTGGTCGGGCCGGCGAGACGGCGCGGGTGCCCTTGCTCTGGGGGGCGACGTGCCATTTTGCGTGCTCGGCGGTCGGGCCCTCGTCGAAGGGGTGGGCGAAATCGTCACTTCACTCACTTTTGCGGCTCGTCGAGTGACCCTACTGATAGCCCCCTTTGCTGTGGCTACCGCGGCGTGCTACCAGGCTTTCGACGAACTGGAGTTAGCGCCCGGAGCCACCGAGCGCAATCACTTGCGAGTGGCGGCCGAGACGCTGGAGCCACGACTACGCGAATTGCGAGAGTGGTGGTACGGGGAAACGGGTATTGAGACGATTCTCTGCGGATCAGGCTCAACCCTATTTTTTGAAGGTTGGCGTGACGATGTCACTCGTGAGTCCGTAGTACATAGCCCCGTGGGTGATATTCGAATACTCAGAACCGAAACAGTGCCCGGTCGCAGCGCGTAAGACTATTTACCGGCGGCCCGACGCTGCCAGCGAGTTCGCTTCAGCATCTTCTTGTGCTTTTTCTTACGCATGCGCTTACGGCGCTTCTTGATCAGTGATCCCATGGCGTTGCCTAGGTTAGTCGCTAGCACCAGCCCAACGCCAACTGGAGTGTTCGGGGGTGCTACTTCGTGTCGACGCTGAGGCGTTCGAGAACGAGCGCCTGTCGAGGACAACCCCTGATAGCCAGGTGGGCCGAGCGGATGCGTTCTTTTTCTCCAGGGGAGAAGGGGCCGTCGGGAAAGATCGGGTAGCCCCATTCGTCGAGAATCACGAGGTCGGGAGCTAACTCCGCGCAGTGGCCAAACCCGTCACAGAGTATGGGATTGACTCGGAGTTGGAGCAGCTCGTTGCGTTTTTTCATTCCCACACCAAATCGGATTCACTGGCGAGCTGTGGAACGGGGGCGTAGCGACTCGTCGCGGCCGCTGCGCAGGCCTGCCCCTTGGCGTGACGATTGATGTCGGGCTGAAAGACTTCGAAGGCGCTACGCACCAAGCGGACCACGCCATCGGGGTGACGACAGGCGCCCCGGCCCTCGATGGCCTGGCCTCGTCCGTAGAGTCGCTGTATCGCGGCGACAGCGTCCCGGCTGGCCGCGCTGATGTGGGCGAGATCTTCGGCCATGGCGGGCAGACCAAAGGCGCAGGGCCCGCACTGACGGGCCGACTCGTTAGCCATCCACTTAGTAATCCGAAGAGTTTCGGTAATGCCACAACCCTGTTTCGGGAGAACCATGATGACCCCCGCCCCCACGCTGGCGCCAAACTTGGCGAGTGAGGCGTTGTCGTAGGGGGTGTTGACGTGATCGCCGTGCAGCCACGTGCCGCCGTAACCGCCGAGCAATATGGCTTGCGGACTGGTGTCGGCCCCCGCAGTTTCGAGAATGTGATGCAGCGGCGTACCGAGGGCGACTTCGAGCACGGCGGGATTGCGTATAGCCCCCGACACCGACACCAAGGTGGAACCCGTGGCGTCCGCAGTTCCCAGGTCTCTAAACCAGTCACCGCCGTAGCGCTGGATGAGGCCGATGTGGGCGTGAGTCTCGGCGTTGTCGACCAGCACGGGGTGTCGACCAATGCGTAAAACGTGAGGTCGCACCACGCGGAACTGCGGCAGAGTCTCGTTATCGTCCAGCCAATGAACGAGGGCGGACTCCTCGCCGGCGACGTAGCGCCCCGGGGGTGTTTGCACTTCAAATTTGGGTCCCGTGTTGGAGCGCCGTTGACGTTCGTGAATAGCTCGTTCGACGTGATTAATCGTGGCCGCGGCCTCGCGGGGAATACAGACGCTCACTAGTCGAGCCCCGACCGCAGTGGCCAGGGCGGCGGCGCCGTCGAGAACCAAGTGGGGGTTGGTGGCGAGCAGGGTGTGGTCCTTGTGGGCGGCGGGTTCACCCTCCATGGCGTTTACGACGACGTATTTCACACGTGAGTGTTGGTCGGCGATGAGTTGGGCCTTGCGATACGTGGGAAAGGCCGCGCCCCCTCGTCCCGTGAGCCCCGATTTTTCTAATTCCTGAAGCAGATTGGTCGTTCGAAATGACGAAGCGAAGTTTGTTTCGTGCTGCGCGTAGGTCAGTGGCCGCCGATCCAGGAGACCGGGACCCGCGAGAACTCGAGGCAGAATGCGGGAGTTCACTAGTAGCGCTTTCGTCCGGGCACTGGTCGATCAACCTGACGGGCGCGTCGCGTGGACTGCGTGCTGAGACCCGAGCCAGGTAGGGGGGAGAGCGCGGTGCGTCCGTCGGCGCGCGAGGGGCGTTGCCACCAGCGCCAGGTGAGCGCTCCGAGAAATACGAGACAGGAGATACCCGTCAGCAGTAGCCACCAGCGCTGATGGGAGTCGCTACCGGTGAGAAAACCGTGGAGGACAGCCGCCGCGTACATGGGGTAGCTCAGCCAGTGAATGAGTCGCCAAGTGACGTTGCGCATTTTCTCCTGAACCAAACTAGTTACCCATACCGCGATTAGCAGGTCGAGCGCCACGGCGCCAACGGCCACGGGAATACGCCGGAATGACGAGGACATTGGCACCACGGACGAGATCAAACCCGTCGGGACGTAACTATCAATCACTGTGGCCACCACGTGGAGCGCAATAAAAATCACCGCGCTCATGCTGACCATGCGATGGAGTTCGCTTATCTCGAAACGTCCAACGGCCTTGCCCCCGACACGGTTGGCGATGAGAATTCCGAGGACTACGACCAGGGTGAGCAAGACGAGCGATACCGATCCCGTCGCCCGAGAGATGTACCACAAGTAAGGTGAGGTGAGGTCAATCATCAATGATCCCTTAGTCTTTTGGCCACGAGCCGACGTACTCAACAGTACCCCACCGAGTCGTTAGTCGAGCGCCCCAGCCGGCTTGAACGAGGTCGAAGGCGATGTCGTCGTCGACTAGCAGGGCGGTCGCAAAGCAGTTGGCGTCCACGCAACTCGCGGCTGCCACGCTGGCCCTCGTGTAACTGCTCGAGGCCGACTCCCCAGTACGGGGGTCGATGATGTGGTGACGGGGTCCCGTGTTGGTTCGCCATGAGCGAAGAGTGGTGGATGAGGTACAGATTGCGCCGTCACCCAAGAAAACCTTCGGCTCGTGGCCGGTAATCTCGTCCGCCACGGTAACGCCAACGACCCAAGGCCCATCGGGCCCCACGCCTCGAGCGGCGACGTCCCCTCCCAGCTCTACGAGACAAGCCCCGTCGTGGGCGAGACGTTCGACGAGGAGATCGACGAAGAGGGCCTTAGCCGACGAGCCGAGATCGAGACCCCCACCCACCGGCAGGGTGACGGTTGACGCCTCGTAGTCAATGTCAATCAGAGGAAAACCAATCGCGGGGAGCGCTTCCGCACTGGTTGCGAGTTCTGAGATTTCGGCAAAGTCCCGGTCGTAGCCGGCGGCCGCGAGTGCGGGAAGAATAGTGGGGTCACAGAGGCCGCGGGACGTCGCGAAGGAATGGTCGGCAGCTCGCAACGCGGCGAGAAAAAGGGGGCTGATGGAGTGGCGTACGCCCGGGTTGTGATTGACGATAGATATTTCGGCTTCGGGCGCGAAACGGTTGACGGCAGCGTCGAATTCAGAGATGAGACGACGACAGACTTCGAGGGCCTCCACCTCGCGCTCCGGACTCTGAGTAGCGACGGTTCCCGACATGCCCCAAGCAGTAAATCTGGTTGCCACCTAGTAGCAAATCCTTTGACCAGAGGCACTGGTGTAACAGGTGACTGGACTCGGAGCGGGAGCGGTCACTGGTGGTACGTAGGCGGTAACGGGTGGCGCGGTCACCGGAGGCACGTAGGTGGTAGCGGGTGGCGTCGTCACTGGTGGTTGACCGGATCCGCTCGGGTAGGAGACCGGCGGCACGGTTACGAGAGGTTGACCCGAACCGCTGGGCGAGGTTGTGGGGTCGGAGACGGGGTGAGAGACGGGGTGAGAAGCGACTGCGTTAGCGGCGTAGCCCACGAGAACTCCGGTTGCGGCACCCGAGACAACAAAGACACTCTGAGCAACGCGGCGTACGCGGATGAGACGCTTATCGCGTTGATGGGTAGTGCGACGCATTTCATTACTCCTCTCGAAAATCCCTGATAACAGTTTGCTCGCTGGTTAAGACTTCGGAGCACCTCTTGCTGAGAAAACCTAAAGGAGCGGTGTTGTTTGGCCTTATCGTCGGTCGTCAATAGTCGCGGGCTCTAGGCTACTGATGACGTTGCATCAGGTATATGTGAAAAAAAGAGTCCTGGAGAGTTTTCAGGCGAGCAGTGGCCGGTAGTTCAATTGGCAGAACAACGGACTTTGAATCCGTATGTTGGAGGTTCGAGCCCTCCCCGGCCAGCCGTAGAGAGACCTTACTTTCGACCGTAGCGCTGGGCGTAGGACCGCGCATCCAGAGCCTGACTGTGGCTATTTTTTGGAAATCACAGCTGCGAGAATTTCGGCCATGACGACGGGTGCATCACCTTGGATGGAGTGTCCCGCACCATCGACGTGGATGACGGTTCCAGTGGGTTGGTGACGTAGGAATTCGACCTCATCGAGATCGTCAACGACCGACCCCGCCGCCATTCCTCGCAGCAGGGTTACGGGCATGGTGAGCTGCTCGAGAATTTCCCAGAGATTTTCCACCGCGGGGGCTGTAAGCGGCGACGCCGCGTGGCGTTGGTGACGCCAGACCCAGGAGCCATCTTCGACCTGGATTGCATTGTGCAGTATCCCTCGACGCAGACTGCTCAGCGTTCGCGTGGGATTGAATTCTGCGGTCCGAGCGAGGAGGGCATCGAAATCAGGAAAGGACTTGGGACCGTTCACAAAATCAGTGATGTGACGTGCTTTGCCCGAGGTCACGCCGGGGGTGATGTCAACGAGTACTAGCGCCGAGACGAGCTCGGGGTGACGATGGGCGAGGAGGAGTGAGGTGAGACCCCCGAGCGACATGCCGACGAGAACGCGGGGACCATCCAGCAGGGCAGCGGTCGCGGTAGCGAGATCGTTCGCGTGCTGAGAAATGGCGGTGGGCCCGTAGGGTCCGGCGTCGGAGTGTCCGTGGCTGGGGAGATCAACGGCGATGAGCGACCGCTGGAGCGCGAGGGCGACCGTGTCGAAGGTGTGGGCGTTTTGTGCACCCCCGTGCACGAAGAGGGCTTCGTAGGGGGCCTCGCCCCAGAGCAGGGCACTGAGTTGTCGTTCGCCGTCCACGGCGAGTGATCGCCGGCGAACTTCGGGCAGAGGCAGGTCGAGTCCCCATTCAGCAAGATTTTCGGCGAAGTAGGCAAACTCGTCATACGCGATATGGTTCACCCTCACATCGTACCGTGGGACTGCTAAAGATAAGGGGGTGAAACGACCTACCTGCGTAGTCATTTTGGCGGCCGGTGAGGGTAGTCGCATGCGGTCAACGGTGCCGAAGCCCCTGCACCCCATCTGCGGGCGCCCCATGGTGGTGCACGTTCTCGAGGCGACGATGGCCGCTGACGTGTTGGCGAACATCGTGGTGGTGGGTCACGAGGCGGAGCGGGTCGAATCGGGAATCACGGCGGCCTACGCCCACGACCGACCCCTGTACTTCGTACGACAGAGTGAACAACTCGGGACTGGTCACGCAGTGTCGGTCACACTGACGCGACTCGATGAGGTCATGAACGGGGCCGACGGCGACGTGCTAATTCTCCCGGGTGATTCACCGCTCCTGCGCACCGATACGGTCCAACAATTGCTCGAGCACCACCGTAATTCGGGGGCCGCCGCGACCATACTCACGGCCGTCGTGGATGAACCAACGGGCTACGGTCGCATGATTTACGGGAAGGATCAGCGACCCGCCCGCATTGTGGAAGAACGCGACGCCAGTCCCGAAGAGCGGGCGGTGAAGGAAATCAATACCTCAATCATGGTTGTCCGCCACAGCGTCCTGGCCCCCGCCCTGCGCCTCATCGGTCGTTCGAACGCACAAAACGAGATGTACCTAACGGACCTCGTCGGCGTGCTCTACGACGCCGGTCACGCGACGTCCAGCGTGGTGCTGGCCGATCCCAACGAAGCCGCCGGAGTCAACGACCGGCGTCAATTGGCCACTGCTGAGCGGCTGCTGCGCGAACGTATCAATCAGGACTGGCTACTGCTCGGGGTCACCATGGTCGATCCCGCGACGACCTACGTCGACGCCGAGGTGGTGCTGGCCGAGGATGTCAGACTGCTACCGGGCACGATACTCACCGGTAGGTGCATCGTGGACGCGGGGTGCGTCATCGGGCCGAATGCCCACCTGAGCGACGTCACCGTGGGCCCGGGGGCCGAGATCGGGACCGTTGCCGCTTCGTCGGTGTCAATTGGCGCGGGTGCGCGCATCGGCTCTTTCAGTGTCCTCGTCCGCGGCAGTGTGATTGAGACGAATGCGGTCATTGGCTCGTCGTCGTAAAAAATGTCTCCCTCGGGCGTTGTACGCTGAGAGATATGGAATCACTTTCTAAGCGTCGATTGGTCATCGTTTCGGGCCGAGCACACCGTGAACTAGCGGAGTCCATTGCCAACCAGCTCGGGGTCGAGCTCGCCGAACCCAACTTGCGCGAATTCGCTAACGGGGAAATTCACTGTCGCTTCGACGCCTCGATCCGTGGCTCGGATGTCTTCATCATTCAGACGCACTGCTCACCAGTGAACGACACTCTGATGGAGCAACTCATTATGATCGACGCCGCCAAGCGCGCATCGGCTAAGCGAATCACGGCGGTCTGTCCGAATTACGGCTACGCCCGTCAGGACCGTAAGTCCATGGGCCGCGAGCCCATCACCGCCAAACTGGTGGCCGACATGTTGCAGGTAGCGGGCGCTGACCGCGTTCTCTCGGTGGACTTTCACTCCGGTCAGATCCAGGGCTTCTTCGACGTACCGGTTGACCACCTCGTGGCCGCACCAGTTCTAGAGGATTACCTCAAGTTGCACACCAATCCCCACGAGCTCGTCGTCGTCGCACCCGATGCCGGGCGCGTCAAGGTGGCTGAGCGCTACTCGCAACATTTGGGTTGCGACCTGGCTCTCGTGCACAAGACGAGGCCTCGCGGTACGGCCAACGTCGCCGAGGCTCGCCACATCGTCGGAGACGTGGAAGGTCGTCACTGCGTCTTGATTGACGACATGATTGACACCGCCGGCACCATCGTGGCCGCCTGCGATTTGTTGAAGGCCCACGGAGCGTCCGAGATTTGGGTCATGGCGACCCACGCCGTCTTTTCGCCCCCCGCTGTGGAGCGCCTGCAAAACGCCCCCGTGAGTCGGGTTATCGTGACCGACACCCTGCCACTGAATGCCGAGCGTCGCTTCGAAAAGCTTGAAATTCTGAGCGTGGCGCCCATTGTGGCCAACGCCATCGCCGCTATTTTCGACGATATGTCGGTGTCGGACATCTTCGGCGGAGAGAACCTGTCCTAAGGGCCCGCGGAGGGTAGTTCTCGCCTCGGCTAGACTCATCTTTCTGTGCGCGTGAAGCCTGGTTTCGCGCCACCCATCATCTAAGAGGAGTTGTCATGTCGCAGGCCACACTGAGCGCGAAGACCAATCGAGAGATCGGCTCTCGTCCCGTTCGTCGTATGCGTACGGCGGGCATCATTCCAGGCGTCGTCTACGGCGAGGGCGTTGTCCCGCTCCCCGTTGCGGTCAACGCGAAGGAATTCCGTACGGCCGTGTCGGGCGACCAGGGTCTCAACACCTTGATTACCCTCGACGCCGACGGCACCACCTACATCGTTATGGCTCGCGAGATCCAGCGTCACCCGGTGCGTGGCACCGTGGCCCACGTCGACTTTCAGGTGGTCGACCCCAACAAGGGCGTGACCGTGGAAATTCCTCTGCACCTCGTTGGCGATGCGGTCGACGTGCGTCACGCCGACTGGGAGATCGACCAGCAGCTGTTCAACATCGCGGTTACGGCTCGACCCGACCAGATTCCGACTCACCTCGACGTGGATATTTCGGCTCTGAAGCCGGGCGACTCGATTCGCATCAGTGACATCATCGTGCCTAGCGGCGTTGTCGCCGCGCAGGACCACGCCATCTCGGTAGTGACGACGCGCGCCGGACGCGCGGTCAAGACCGCGACTCCCGGCGCCCCGGAGTAAGCGGCCGTGACGCTTCGGCGTCTACGTGATTCTTCGGACCGTCGCGGTACGCCGAGCGCGCTCGTGCTGGTAGGTCTCGCCAATCCCGGGAGCGAATACGAAGGCTCTCGACACAACGTCGGTGGCGACGCAGTGCGCCGTTTGGCCGATCGCCTCGGACTACGTCTCGTCGTTGAGAATCGTCAACGTTGCGTGAGCGCCGCCGCCCCCACCCCCCGTGGTCCCATCACGCTGGCGGTGCCGACGACCTACATGAACGAATCGGGGGCCGCCTTGCCCCCGCTCTTAAAGCGCAGCTCGCTCAGTGATCTCGCGAACTTGGTGGTGGTGCACGACGAACTCGATTTAGAGCCCGGACGCCTGCAGTTAAAAATGGGAGGGGGACTGGCGGGCCACAACGGCCTACGCTCGATCGCTTCGGCCATTGGCTCACAGGACTTTGCGCGACTACGCATTGGCGTGGGTAAGCCGCCGACGAAAGAGCAGGGTGCCAACTGGGTCCTGCAGCGAACGACGGGCGCGCGCCGTGTGGAGTACGACGCCCTGGTGGACCACGCGGTCGAAGCCTTGGAACTGGTCATGACGCAAAGTTTCGATAGCGCCCAGCAACGGGTGAACGCCATGACTCGTGAGTAACGAGGTCGGACTCGCTCGCGTCCTCGAGCGACTCACCCCCGCCGCGCGTTCAGCGACTAGTGGCGGCGACGTCGCGGTAGCCTCCTTCGCCGCCCCCGTTCTCGCCGCGGCCTACGCCAGCGAGCGCGAGCACAGCGTGGTCGTCGTCGCAACCTCCGCCCAGGCCGAACAAGTCGGTGACGCGATGAGTTCCTTTCTCGAGGACGTCGTCGTCTGGCCGGCCTGGGATATCAACCCCATGGAGCGCGTCAGTCCGGACGTGCACGTCATGGGGCGTCGCCACGAACTGCGCTGGCGTATCATGAGTGACCGGGCCCCTCGGGTCGTAGTCACCAGCGTGCGAGCATTGACCCAGATCACCGCTCCCGGGGCTCTGGTTGCGCCCATTGTGGTGTCGAAGGGCGACCCCGTTGATCGTGACGAGGTCCTCAGTGCTCTGGTACACCTGGGCTATCGCCGCGAACCGGCCGTCGAGCACCGAGGAGAATTCGCCGTTCGCGGAGGCATTATTGACGTGTGGTCGGCTCACGCGGATGAGCCCCAACGTATTGACCTCTTCGGGGACGAAATTGAGCGACTGACGACCTTTGACATTTCGGATCAACGCTCGTTGCGTGAGGTAGAGACGGTGGAAATCTTCGCCGCCCGCGAATGGATTCTCGACGGCGCGGAACGCGAGCGGGCGGAAGCCCTCTCGTCCTTTCACTCATGGGGCCGCGAGATCTTTCAGCGTCTCGCCGATGGAGTGGCCTTCGACGGCATGGAGGGTTGGCTGCCCTGGTTGTCGACCGACGCCCACTGTCTTTTGGCCGACTACGAAAGCCCGCCCACTCTCATCGTCCTCGAAAAGAACAGCGTTGAGGGCCGTAGTCGCGACGTGCGTGAAGAAGAGTCAGAATTAGCCCTGGCCGTCGGGGCCACCTGGGGGGTAGACCTCGCGGTACCCCTCTTGCACCTGGAACTCGACGAGGTCATCACCGCCCCCTGGGACCTGATGATTAATTCCCTGCCGACCTCGTCCTCGTCGGTCGTCCTCGACGTCACCTCACCGCCGGTCGTTCAAGGTGACCCCACGCGCATCGCCACGCACGTTCGTGACTGGTCGCCGCAGCGTCGTGGGGTGATTGTCACGGGAACCAGCGCCGCCGCCGAACGAGTCGCGACCATGCTGCGCCAGGAGGGCGTCGACGTCACCACGAATCCGGCAGCGGTGCTCGACGTTCGAATCAGTGTGGTGGCCGCCCCCCTGCCGCAAGGTTTTTCCTTCGATAATCCGGAGCTAGTGGTCTGGAGTGAGAGTGACCTCACCGGTCGACGCAGCGTGCACCGCGCCCCTCGAGCACGAACTCGTAATGTCGATGGTTTTTTCAACGGACTCGCCATTGGTAGTTACGTCGTGCACCGCCAGCACGGAGTGGCTCGCTTCACGGGATCGACGACCAGAGACATCAACGGCACGACGCGCGACTACCTAATTTTGGAATTCAAGGACGGTCGCAGTTACTGGCCGACGGAGCAAATCGAGGCCCTGACGCCCTATTCGGGTAGCGACGCTCCGACCTTGTCGAAGATGGGCTCCGAACAGTGGCAGAAGACCCGAGCCAAGGCGCGCGCCGCCGCCTACCTGGTGGCCCAAGAACTCGTCGAGCTCTACCGTCAGCGCATCACCGCTCCGGGTCACGCCTTTAGTCCCGACACCCCCTGGCAACACGAGATGGAGTCGCTCTTCGCCTTCACCGAGACCCCCGACCAGATGCGGGCCATCGAGGAAGTGAAGGCCGACATGGAGTTGGATCGCCCCATGGACCGATTGGTCTGTGCGGACGTGGGCTTTGGTAAGACCGAAATTGCGGTGCGGGCTGTTTTCAAGGCCGTTCAGGACAACAAGCAGGCCGCCATTCTCGTGCCGACCACCCTGCTCGCTAGTCAGCACTTAGCGACCATGACCGATCGTTTCGCCGGATTCCCGGTGAAGGTGGCCCTCCTCAGTCGCTTCGTCGACGCCCACGAGGTCGCCCAGACCATCGCCGGACTGAAGGATGGGACCATTGACGTCGTCGTCGGAACGCACCGCCTGCTCGACGAAAAAATTGTATTCAAAGATCTCGGTCTGCTCGTGGTCGACGAGGAGCAACGCTTTGGCGTGAACCACAAGGAAGCAATCAAGAAGCGCGCCGTGGGCGTGGATATTTTGACGCTCAGTGCCAGCCCCATTCCCCGCACCCTCGAAATGGCCTTCGCCGGTATTCGTGAACTTTCAATGGTCCAAACCCCACCCAGCGAACGACGGCCCATTATGACCCACGTGGGTGAGTACGACGAAGCCGCCGTGGTCGAAGCCCTGCGCCGTGAGCTCCTGCGCGAGGGGCAAGCTTTTTTTGTGCACAATCGTGTCTCGGACATTGATGAAGTGGCCAAGCGCCTCGGCCGTCTAGTTCCCGACGCCCGCATTGCCGTGGCCCACGGTCAGATGGACGAGGGAACGCTGGAACGAATCGTGCTCGACTTTTGGGAGCGGCGCTACGACGTCTTGGTGTGTACCACGATCGTTGAATCCGGTATCGACATGCCCTCGGTGAATACGCTGATTGTCGACCGCGCCGACGCCCTGGGTCTCGGTCAACTCCACCAGCTGCGTGGTCGCGTGGGTCGCGGTGGCGCTCGAGCCTACGCCTACTTGTTCTACCCTCAGGATCGTGTTTTGTCAGAAACGGCTTACGAGCGCCTGCGCACCATTGGCGACAATACGGCGCTCGGCAGTGGTTTTAAAATTGCCATGCGGGACCTCGAAATTCGGGGCGCGGGAAACCTACTCGGTCACCACCAGTCCGGACCGGTTTCGGCCGTCGGCTACGACCTCTACGTTCAGTTGGTCGCTGAGGCCGTGGCCGACGCCAAGGGCATAGTCCCGAGCGACGTCGCGACCGTCACCATTGACGTCCCGGGGGCCGCCCACTTGCCCGAGCACTACGTCGCGGCCGACGACGATCGCCTCGAGGCCTACCGGCGACTCTCCACCGTTCGCACGATGGCTGATCTCGACGACGTCCGCGACGAATGGCTGGATCGCTACGGCCCGTTGCCAGCCCCGGCCCAAGGCCTGCTGGCCCTCAGTGAGGTTCGCGTCGAGTGCCTGCGCACCGGCGTGAGCGAGGCCGCCCTCCTACCGGCCAAGGTGGGCATACGATCACGAGCTCTGGTTCGTATGTCGCCGGTGGTACTCGGCCCCTCGGCCCAGATGCGCTGCCGCCGCCTCTACGGGTCGTCGGCCTACGACGAAGTTCTCCGGCAATTGAAGATAGAACTCCCTGGACCAACGGGCACCCCCGCCGACCTGGTGGCCATTCTTCGAGAATTCCTGCCGGCAGCAAGCGAAGCGGACGAACTCACTCGGTAGAATCAGAAGGTGCGTCGAATTGTCCTTGTCCTGATCATTTCTCTCGTCGGTGCTGGGTGGGCCGGTCACTCGCTGGCCAACACCGCGCTTCGGGTGGACGGCACCACTGTCTCTGAAGGAACCCTCCGCGCCGAACTCAGTGCCATCGCCGGCTCCCCGAGCTACCAGTGCTATTTTTCGCCCCTCTTCGGATCAGCCTTTCAGACGGCCGCGGGCAGCGCTCCGAGCGCGGCGGCGGCCGCCGCGTGGACGAATATGCGCGTCGAAGGTGTCGCTATTGAAAATTACGTGGTGAAGAACTATCACTTCCAACCCAGCGCCTCGGTGCTCGCCGCCAGCGAAGTTTCCCTCCTGAGCGAAATGAACTCCGCCGCCGCGACGGCCTCGCTGCACTGCCCAGCGAGTGAAATGGCCTTGAGATCACTCGGTGCGGCCGTCGTCCACGAGCAGGTCTACGCTCACGCCGCCTCGATGGAACTACTGCGACACCTACCACCGGAATTATCCTCAACCCTGGCTGGCCAGCAGGCCTACTTCGCTCAGCACAGTCAGGACTACGACCGGGTGTGCGTCAGCATCGCCCTCATTCCCGCTGGTGTGCAGAGTCAGTTCGCGGCCCAAGCCGCCGCCGGGGTCAGTGTGGCAACTCTGGCTAAGTCCTTCTCGGCTGATCCCTCGGCCACTTCGGGTGGCGCCTACGGCTGTTACGGACCCGCCGACAGCGCGTACCCGACCGTACGAGGCCTCGTCAGCGGTGTAGCTCTTGATAAGTTCAACACCACGCCGCGCGTCCAAACCTATAGCGGAGCGACCTACCTGCTCTACGTGGCTCCGACCTCGCGGACGACCTCAGCCTTCGCCAGCGTGGCGTCCTTGGTGCTCAGCGATATTCAAAAGTACAACGCCACATCGGCGGGGCTCATTCAGCAAGCGCTGATTTACCACTCCTCCATCGCGGTCGATTCGGGCTTGGGTATCTGGGGGGCATCTAATAACGCCATCGGCGTGTACCCCGTCGCTCAACCCAACACCAGCTTCGTCCCCGCACCGCTCGGGACCGGTAAGTAGTGGCCCTAGCGAGGGTCACCGTCGTCGGATTAGGTCCCGGCGACGAAGGGTTTTTGACGACCAGAACTCGTGATCTTCTCGCGGGGGCCACGGTCGCTCGCCTGCGGACGGCTCAGCACCCCGCCGCTGCGGCCTTCGCCCACGTCCCAAGCTACGACCAGCTGTATGAAGCGGCCGAGTCCTTTGAAGCCCTCTACCTAGCCATCGTGGACGACCTCGTTGAGTTGGCCCAGCGCTCGCCCGAACACCACGTGGTCTACGCCGTTCCGGGCAGTCCCGTGGTGGCGGAACACACCGTCGAGCTCCTCCTGGCTCGTAGCGATGTCACCGTAACGCTCGAGCCGGCTCTCTCGGTGATTGAAGTGGCGGTGTCGGCCCTCGGGCGCGACCCCATGACCCAACAGCTCCGCATCGTGGACGCTCTGGGGGGTACGGAGCCCCTCCGCGGACCCGGACCGCTACTGGTGCTTCAGACCTATAACGTCGAAGTGCTCGCGACGGTGGCTGATCGCCTACCCCCCGAAACCCTGGTCGAAGTGCTCTATCACTTGGGTCTACCCGAACAGGAAATCACTAGCCTCCACGCCCGTGAATTGACCTCGTTTCACCGCGCCGACCACTTGACCTCGCTATGGGTGCCGGAGCTGCGCACCGCAGGTGTGGCCATGGACGACCTCATTGCCCTCATGGAGCGACTTCGCCGTGAGTGCCCCTGGGACGAGGAGCAGACCCACGCCTCGCTGAGCCGACACCTCCTGGAGGAGGCCTACGAGGTCATCGACGCGCTCGAGGCCTACGTCGAGCGCGACGATAGGGGGTCGGCCGTGGACCTCGAGGAAGAGCTCGGTGACGTTTTGTTCCAGATTGTCTTTCACGCCCAGTTGGGGAGTGAGGACGGACGATTTAGTTTCGCCAGCCTCGCCGACGGCGTGCGCGAGAAGATGATTGCCCGCCACCCCCACGTCTTTGGCGACGTGAACGTGGCGACCTCGGACGACGTGGCCGAACAGTGGGAAGTGCTCAAACGCAGCGAGAAGAGCCGCGAGAGCATCGTGGATGGAATTCCACGTCAACTACCGGCCCTGACCTACTACGCCAAACTTCGCCGTAAGGCCCAGGCCGTCGGCATTGACCCACTCGACCCCGGCCGGGCAATGGGAGTGGCGCTGCGTCAGCTGGCGGATCTGGTTGTTCCCCTCGTCCCGGTCACCGACGCTACCGTGAGCACAGAATCAGATGATGCGTGGGGTGACGTACTCGCGAGCATTAGTGACCTAGCCCGGGTGGCGGGGGTGGACCTCGAGTCGGCGCTGCGTCGACGGGCGCTCGTGTTGGCCAGTGATATTCGCTCGCGCGAATCAGAGAAACGTGGCGCTGCGGAGCCCGAGGAGTAACCTCGTAACAACGCCTCGCCCCTACTAACGCCAAGGAGTTGCCATGAGCGCCATAGAACTGATTCGCGCACGCCAAATTCTCGACTCGCGTGGCAACCCCACGATTGAAGTTGACGTACACCTCGAATCCGGTGCGCTCGGCCGCGCCATCTCGCCCTCCGGCGCTTCTACGGGAGCCCTAGAAGCCGTAGAACTGCGTGATGGGGAAACAGCCTGGGGTGGCAAGGGTGTGTCGCGGGCCGTCAATTACGCCAATGGCGAAATTAACGAGGCCCTAGAGGGTTTTGAAGCCAGCGACCAACGCGCCATTGACCAGGCCATGATTGACCTCGACGGTACGGCGAACAAGGCTCGCTTGGGGGCAAATTCCATACTCGCGGTCTCCCTGGCCGTCGCCAAGGCGGCCGCCATCGAGAGCGATTTGGCCCTTTTCCAGTACCTCGGTGGCGTCAATGCCCACGTGTTGCCGGTGCCGATGATGAACGTCATCAACGGTGGCGTGCACGCCAAGAACTCCATTGATTTTCAGGAATTCATGTTGATGCCCATCGGCGCCTCGTCCTTTTCCGAAGCCCTGCAGTGGGGTACCGAGGGCTACCACGCTCTGAAGAACGTTCTCGCCGAGCGCGGCCTCTCGACGGCCGTTGGTGACGAAGGTGGATTTGCTCCCGACCTACCGGACAACGAAACGGCCGTAAAGATTCTGGTGGAGGCGATTGAACGTTCGGGTCGTACTCCGGGTCGCGACATCGCCATCGCTCTCGATCCGGCGACGACAGAAATCTGGCGTGACGGGAAGTACCAATTGGCGGGTGAGAAGCGTTCGTTGAGCCCACTCGAGATGGTCGATTACTGGGCTGAGCTGTGCGACAAGTACCCAATTGTCTCGATTGAAGACGGCATGGCCGAAGACGATTGGGACGGCTGGGCTAGCCTCACGGAACGACTGGGCTCACGTATCCAATTAGTGGGTGACGACCTTTTCGTGACCAACGTTGATCTTCTGCAACGCGGCATTGACAGTGGGGTTGCTAATTCCATTCTGATAAAACTGAACCAAATCGGCACCCTGTCCGAGACCCTTGACGCGGTGGCTCTGGCGACACGACATCACTATTCGGCGGTCATCTCACACCGTTCGGGCGAGAGTGAAGACGTCACTATTGCCGATTTGGCGGTGGCGACGAACGCCGGTCAAATAAAAACTGGCGCTCCGGCGCGCAGTGACCGCGTGGCGAAGTACAATCAACTTTTACGACTCGAAGAGCAGCTGGGGGACCAAGCTCGCTTCCTCGGCGCAGGAGCTTTGTCGGGGGGTATTTCATGGCGGCGATAACTAAGCAAGCTACGAATTGGAACCTTCAACGCGTACTGTTCCCCTTGACCGTGGTGACCGCGGTCGCCCTGCTCGTGGCCAGCTTTCCGCTCGCCACCCTGTGGCACCAGACGACTGAAATTAACGCCGTTTCTCACCAAATTGCCCAGTCGCAGCAGGCCCAGGCCACGCTAGCCTCGCAGACGAATCACCTAGCGACCAAGCAGGAGTCCGTACTACTAGCTCGTTCGGAGTACCAACTCGTTCAGCCGGGGGAGCGTCTGATTCAAGTGGTGCCGACCAACGCGACTACCAACTCCCTGGGTAACGGAGACCCCGCTAATGATGCGCTGGTTTCGCCGGCGACCGCTCAGGGTTTTCTGACGAACTCCACGTTGACGCCACGGGCGACCCCGCACGCGGCTCCGGGACTGCTGAGCCGATTGGTTCGCACTCTCGAGTTTTGGCGTTGACGGGTTTTCGCGACGCCTCCACTGCAGATAGTGAGGCCGTGGCCCTCCTCGTTGGTCGGCCCATGTCGGGCCGTTTTGCCGTGGTGGTCCGCCGGGTGGGGGGTGAGCCCGTCGTGATTGAAAACGAACCGCACTTACGCGACGGTACCCCCATGCCCACGCTGCTGTGGCTGGTTGATCCGCAACTCACTAGTGCCGTGAGTCAGCTCGAGAGCTCCGGTGGAGTACACCGTTTCGAAGAGCTGGTCGATCCCGACGAACTCCAGAGCACTCACGACGACTACGCGAAGCGACGCGCGGCGGCGACGCAACGACACGATCTTGTGGCCCCCAGTGGCGGGGTCGGGGGGACGCGCACGGGGCTGAAGTGCTTGCACGCGCACCTGGCTAACTATCTCGCGGGTTATAGGGACCCGGTGGGTGAGCTGGTGGCGTCGACGGTGGAAATCCCCGAGTTGCGCCGTGAGCTGATTCGGTGAGTTTCGCGGCCCTCGACTGCGGTTCCAACTCGACGCGCCTCTTGATCATTGACGACCAGGGTCGCAGTCTGGCCCGCGAAATGAGAATCACTCGTCTCGGTGAGGGTGTTGACGCCACCGGCCGACTTGGCGACCAAGCCGTGGAGCGTTGCTACGCCACTTTACGCGAGTACCGCACCCTGATGGACCAACATGGGGTCACCCGTTCGGCTTTGGTGGCAACCTCGGCCGCCCGCGACGCCACCAACGGAGAGAAATTTCTCTCCGCGGCTGCCGCCATCACCGGAGCCGATGTCGCTCTTCTGAGTGGGAACGAGGAGGCCCGGCTCTCTTTTCTTGGCGCCACCGCCGACCTTCCTTCATCGTCACTGCCGACGATGATTCTGGATATTGGGGGTGGGTCGAGCGAACTAGCCGTGGAGGTGGCGGGTGGTCTCGCAACGCACTCCATGCAGCTGGGCTGTGTGCGGGTGGCCGAACGAGTGCTTGGTCACGGCGTGGTGAATAACGAATCACGAGCGGCGACGCTGGCCCTGATCGAAAGTGAACTCGACCACCTCTTTGACAGTGAACCTCGCTTTACTTCCGTCCTTGGTGCCGTGCGTCTGGTGGGTCTGGCCGGAACGGTAGCCACGCTGGCGCAGTTGGACGCCGGAACCAGCCTCTACGACCGAGCGCTCGTTCACCACCGACTACTCAGTCGAGCACTGGTGAACCAATGGCGCGATCGTTTGGCCTCAGAAACCCCAGCCCAGCGTCTCACTCACCCGGGCATGGTGGTGGGTCGTGAGGATGTTTTAGCGGCGGGTCTGTTCATCTTGAGTGCGGTGATGGAACGATTCGAGGTCTCCGAACTCATAAGTTCGGAGAACGACATCCTCGACGGTGTCGCGGCGACATTGCGTGACAATCAACAAATCATCTAGCGTCGTGCAACGTGAAGCGAATGATGAAATGGCGAGTCGGGTGAGTCCCAGCGCCGCACTCGTTTTGCACGGTCGTCGCATCCTTTTACGCACTCTCTCCGACGCCGACTACGACCAGTGGTTCGAAGTGAGAAATCGTTGCCACGACTGGCTCCTGCGCTGGGAGCCACGGCCGGCTAATGCCACGCACCTGGCTGAAGATCGACGGAGTTTCGCTAGTCGTTGCGCTATTCGAGATCGGGAACGACAGCTCGGCTCGGCCTACGGCTTCGGAATTTTCACGACTAATCGTCTGGTGGGAGAGCTCACCTTGTCGTCCATCCAGCGCGGACCCCTCCAGTCAGCTTTTATTGGCTACTGGGTCGATGAAAAGTTCGCTGGACAGGGCCTCGTTCCCGAGGCCGTGGTGACCGCCTTGCAGTTCGCCTTCGATTCGCTCCGACTTCACCGTATCGAAATCAACATCATCCCGCGTAACGATCCGTCGCTACGCGTGGTGACGAAACTCGGGTTGCGGGCCGAAGGGGTGGCTGAGCGCTACCTCGAAATTGACGGGGCGTGGGAGGACCACGCGCGTTTTGCTATTACCGCCGAGGAGTGGGCCGAGCGCTCACCCGAGTTAGTCGCGAGCTGGCTGCTACCGCGGGCTAACTAAACGGCCACGAGGGTGCGTCCACGCAGTTCAGATGGTCGCGCCACGCCCATCTGACCGTGGAGGGCCGAGGCAATCTCGAGCGCCCCGAGCGCGCTGTCTCGCGGGACGAGTATCCATGAATTATTGGGGGAAGAGGCGATCACCAGTCCTTGAATGCGCGCGGCGCGCGCGGCCGCACCCACGGCCTCGGCGGTGACCAAACCCTCAACGCGTATCACCGGACACTCGCGTGGCGTGCGAGCGACCCCGGCGATGTCACGCATCATGCGCAGTGAGTCGCGTCCGAGGCGAACCGTTGAGCCGGCCACGTCGTCCCAGGTAACCCCAACGGGCTCGACCACGAGGCCAATTTCGTGGGCGACGTAGAGCATTTCGGCGTCAAAAGCGAAGCCGTCGATGAGACCGTAGAGCGCGAGAACTCTGGCCGCCGGTAAACGAAAAGCCTTGCATCCGCACTGCGTGTCGCGCAGGGTGGTGGGAATGCGCGCGCGGACGTAGGCGTTAAAGGCCCATCCCGCCACGGACCGTAGAACCGAGTTGTAGTGGATGCTTCCGGTGAGTGAGCGCGATCCCGCAGCCAGGTCACAGTGTTCGAGAGCGGTGTTGAGCGCGGGCAACTGACGAGGGTGAATGGCCATGTCGGCGTCGCAGGTAAAAACGTGGTCGCCACTGGCGGCGGCGATACCGAGGCGAATGGCCGCTCCCTTGCCGTGATTGGACTCGCGGCGAATCACCATGGAGTGGGGGAGATCGCGCAGAATCTGAGCCGCTACGACGCCGGTGCCGTCAGAAGATCCGTCGTCGATGAGAATGACTTCGCAGTCATCGCGACCTAAAAAGTCAAGCCCAACCTTGAGTCGTTCGCTGCTATCGCCGAGGCGTTCGGCTTCGTTGTGCGCCGGAATAATGATGGAGTATTTCACGCAGTGGCCCTAGGGTCGCGCCGCGCCGTAGAGGCCAAAGGTGAAAATTGGGGTGACGCTAATGCGAGTTCCGGTGTGTGCGGCGGAGATGATCCAGTTCACCCCCGCACTCTGCCCGGCGTACATGACGACGTGGTCAATCTGGTGGTCTCCGTCCAGGTTGTAATAAAACAAGAGATCTCCCGGCTGGAGGGCGGTGAGAGAGACCTTGCGCATGGCGTGATACTGGTCGGCGGCAGTTCGAGGGATGCGGTAGCCAGCGTAACTCCAGGCCCACTGCGTGAGTCCCGAGCAGTCAAAACCTCGCCCCACGGTCTCGCCGCCCCACACGTAGGGGACGCCGATTTGGCTCTTCGCGGCGTTGAGGGCGGCCAAGCCAGATGCCGAGGTGGCGGGTGCCTGGTTGATGGCCCCCGGTCCCGTGATTTGCGATACGGCGAGCAGGATGCGGTTCGCTGCTGTAGTCCCACAGACGGCGTTCACGACCTGCACCGCCCCATTGACGCAGGCCACTTTGTGTTGTTTGGCACAACTAATGGCCACCGACATTTCGTAGGAGTAGACCTGGCTTTGATACTGGCGCTTGAGGCTGGTGAGGAGTCGATTGGTCTGAACTTCGTTGGCGGCGTTCTGCGCGAGAACACTGCGAATGTTCGATGCCGTTCGCGCGGCGTCGGCGCGCTGAACTGCCTCGAGGGCAAGGGTGCTCTGCAGGGACCGCTCCTGGGCCTGGTAGGACTGTTGGAGGCCGAGCAGATTGCCGAGCACTTGGTTTTCGTACAGCGTCCGCGCGTCGGATTTCGAGACATCCTGCTTCAGCACGGCCAGAATCTGACCGTCGGCTGCGCCGTAGACGTAGGAGAACACGACCGCCCGAGAGAGGGATGAAGTTATGGCGTTGATCTGAGTTTGGGTCGTGGCGGCTCGACCGCGGAGACCAGCCAGGACTCCGTCAATGCCGGCCAGGGCACTCGTTGCCTTGTTGTACTGCTCGGCTAAAACTTCGCTCTGGCGCTGTTCTGCGGCCAACTGGCTGGTAAGGCTTGCGATGGAGGCTCGAATATCCCCGGTGCTGGTCGCGCGGGCCCCACTCAGGGGAAGGAGGGAACTCAGCAGTGTCACGAGGCCGAGGGTGCCGGCGAGACTTCGCCGCCGGATGCTCGCGTGATACCTCCCTACCATCAGACCAGCCTACCGAGGACTAGGCGCACGGTGGCTCCGAATTCACTTATATTCTCGAACAGAGTACGGTACTAATGCTCACGCGTGGGGGCGTAGCCCAATTGGCAGAGGCAGGGCGCTTAAACCGCCTCCAGTGAGGGTTCGAGTCCCTTCGCCCCTACGTGTGAGAATCACTCGCCAATTTTTAGTAGCGTAGCGACGTGGCAAACAGCTCTACAGGTAAATGGGTCAGTCGCGTCGGTTCTTCCGGCGGCGGTAAGAGCTATAAAAAATCACGACCGGGGAACTACTTCGGAGTCGTTGGAATTATCTGCGTCCTCGGATTGAGCTCCGTTCTGTATTCGCGTTATGAGTATCAGCACCCCGTCGCCCCCGTCGTCGCGCAGCCGGCCATGGGAACCACGACCTACGCCGCTTTGGCGGTGGATGCGTGCGGTCAAATTCTCGGTGGCATGCCAACGGACATTCAACTTCCCGTTGGCTTCCAAGTCCAGGCGTCCAACGTCCTAAAGATCAGCCCTTCCAAGCCCGCCGAAGCTGGTCCTAATGCCACGGTCGCGAAGTTCCTTAGTGAATACAAGGCGATGACCTTTACGCCGAAGTCCTTCATGGCACCGCAGGCCTTCGGTGTGGCGACCTCGAAGTTCGCTTTTAAGAATGGTCAGTTGTGTCCCGCGGGGTCGAAGTACGCCGGACGACCGGGTCGAGCAATCATTGCCTACTGGAAGACCATTGCCTCGAAGCCGATTCTGACGACGAACGCAGCCTCGTTACACCTGTCCAGTCGTGTTCTGATCACCTTTGCCTTCGAACCCATTGGCGTCATTCCTCAGCAGCCCACGGCGGCGACGGTGCAGGCAATGCTGCAAGCCGCCAACTCCTCGGCTGCGCCTACGACGTCAATTCCCGTTACCTCATCCACCGTGAGTAGCCCGACGTCGACGCTGCCCTCCACGACGTCCACCACGGTGCACACCACCACGACGACCTCGCGTCCGACCACCACGACGACCTTGCGTCCGACCACCACCACGCTTCCCCCCGCTACGACAACGACAACGCTTCCTCTCCCTACATAGCCGTGAAGGCAATTATTCTTGTGGGGGGTGAAGGTACGCGCCTTCGACCCCTGACCTACTTCAGCCCCAAGCAGATGTTGCCCATCGTGGGTACGCCCATGTTGGAAAGGGTTCTGAGTAATCTCGCTCGCCACGGCGTCAGTGAAGTGGTTCTCTCTATGGGTTATTTGCCCGACAAGTTCCTAGAGGCCTACCCCGGTGGGGAAGTGGTCGGCATGAAGATCTCCTACGCGGTGGAGCCCGAACGCCTCGATACCGCGGGCGCCATCCGTTTTGCGGCCAACTTTTTCTCCATCAACGAGACCTTCATCGTCATCAACGGCGACGTCATCACTGACCTCGACGTCACCGCCCTCGTGACGCTCCACCGAGAGCGAGGGGCCCAGGCAACAATTGCCCTCCACCCGGTGGACGACCCGTCGCGCTTCGGAGTCGTGCCCACACACCCGGACAATCGAGTTATTGCTTTCGTGGAAAAGCCTCCCCGCGGCGAGGCGCCGACCAATGAAATCAACGCTGGCACTTACGTCATGGAGCCGTCGGTGCTCGATTTCATCGAAGCCGACAAGCCGGTGAGCGTCGAACGTGTCGTGTTTCCCGAGCTCGCCGAGCGTGAGACACTTTTCGCGCTCTCGGACGACTCCTACTGGCTCGATACCGGCACACCCGAGGCCTACCTCCAAGCCCACCGGGATATCCTTTCTGGACGTCGGGTGGTGGACCTTTCACCGCCGGCAGCGAAGGAAAACTGGATTCACCCGTCGGCCACGGTGAGCCCCAGTGCGCTGTTGCACTTGGTAACCGTGGACCGGGACGTGGTTATTGGCGAAGGCGCCATTTTGAATGACGTTGTCTTGATGCCCGGCTGCGTGGTCGCGCCCGGGGCTCGGCTCACCTCGTGCATTATTGGTCCGGGCGCGCGCATTGGCGAAGGTAGTGACTTGGGCCCCACCTGCGTCATTGGCCGTAACGAAGTAATTGCGCCCGCCACCCAACTAGCGGGGGACGCTCGGGTTGGCGGACCTCAGTGAGAATCCTCGTGACGGGGGTTGCGGGTTTCATTGGTTCGAATACGGCCACGCTGCTGGTCGCTCGCGGGGACAGTGTCGTCGGGGTCGACAATCTCTCGTCGGGACTCGCGAGCAACGTGCCGGCGGGGGTGGAATTCGTAGAAGGCGATATCGCTGACTACGAGCTCATTCGATCCCTGGGGATTTTTGACGCGTGCATTCACTTCGCCGGTTTCATTGCCTCGGGCGAATCGATGGAAATTCCCGAGGTCTACTTTGCCAACAACGTGGCCGCCACTCTCGAAATGTTGCGCGCGCTGGTCGACGGCGGAACGGGGAAGGTCGTGTTTTCCAGTTCGGCCGGTGTCTACGGCGATGTCGCAACGCTGCCCATCGAGGAAGACGCGCCGACGACGCCGACGAGCCCCTACGGGGAAAGCAAACTCATGATTGAACAAGCGCTGCGCTGGTTCGCTCAACAAGGTCGCCTACGGGCCGCCGCCCTGCGCTACTTCAACGCGGCCGGTGGGACGTCGGCCCACCCCGAGCACCACAGCCAGGAGACTCACTTAATTCCCTTGGCTCTGGCGTACGCCAACGGTGATCGGGACGCCTTTGTACTCTTCGGTGATGATTACCCGACGTCGGATGGGACCTGTATTCGTGATTACGTGCACGTGCTCGACCTGGCTCGCGCTCACATCTTGGCCATTGACGCCCTCGACAATCACAATTACCTAGTCTGCAATCTGGGGACGGGCCGGGGTTTTTCTAATCGCGAAGTACTCGACGCCGTGGCTCGAGTGACGGGACTGACTCGCCAGGTGGCCACTGCTGATCGGCGACCCGGCGACCCGGCGGTTCTCGTGGCGTCGACGGCGAGAGCAGAACGGGTTCTGGGCTGGACGGCGCAGCACACACAACTCGACGGCATCGTCGCAGATGCGTGGACCGCGTATCAGGCCCTAGCGAAATAGGTCGTTACTAGCTCGACGGAGGAGGTTCTCTCTGACGCTGCCGCTACCAAAAAACTCGGGCCGAAGCCCGCGAAAGACGGCGAAGGGCAAACCCGTGGACTTACCGAGTACCAGATCAGCCGCTCCGGCAATTTCGTCGACAATCGCGACCTCGGTTGCCTCCAGGATGCGGCCATTCGCATCGGGAGTTCCACGGAGGTCCAGCACGGGGGTGAGGCCGGCCACGCCAATGGCCACGTCCGTGACCCCTTCACGCCAGACGCGACCGAATGTGTCGGTAATGAGAACGGCGATGTTGCGTCCGGTGGCGCGCTCAATATCCCCACGAAACCGACGGGCGGAACGATCGGGATCAGTGGGGAGTAGTACCGCCGTGCCGTCGTTGGTATTCGATAGATCGATACCGGCGTTGGCGCAGACGAATCCATGGTGCGTCTCCACGATACGCAAGCTGCCCCGGCGCCGAAGGGTTCGACGTGATTCTTGATCGATGAGTTGGTCCTTGTGCTGCTCCGTCCCGTCGAAGTCCACCACGCGGCCCTCGGCCTTAGCGACAATCTTGCTCGTTACGGTCACGACGTCGTTCTCGAGTAGTTCGTCCCCCTGCGCGGCGAGGGCGGCGAGAAAAATATTCGCGAGATCATCTCCGGGACCAATGGGTCCGACGCCGGTCACCGGAAATATATGCAGTCCACTCACCGCAGCACCGCCGCCACGAGCGCTCGCGCGTGATCGGGATCGCTCATAATGGTGGGGCTCACGATCACTTCCATGCCGAGTTCACGAATGGCACTCTCGTGGTGTGCGTCGGCGACGTCGATGATCATGGTTCCGACGAGATCGCGGTAGTAGCGGGCAACTCCGACGCAGCTGACCTCGTGACCGAGTTCGCCCAGTAGCCGGTCGGCGGGACCCTTGATGGCCGCTCCGTTGATGATGGGTGACACGGCCACGACCTCGGATCGACGGGTCGTGAGGATGCCCCGCACATCAGCTACGGCGAGGATGGGCGCGATGGAGATCAGGGGATTGGACGGAGCAATCACGATTCTTTCGCTCGTCAATAGCGCGTGGCGCGACTCGTCACTCAGGCGCGCCACGGCGGCGCCGGAGAACTGGATGTCAGTCACGGCAACCTCGTGGTGGTGGCGAACGAAATACTCCTGAAAACTGAGGCGTCCGAGTTCGGTCGAAAATTCCGTCGAAATGGGGTCATTGCTCACGGGCAAGATGGTCATGTCGAGGCCCCAGTGGCGCGTCAGTTCGGCCGTGACCATGGATTTAGTCGCCCCGGCGGCCAGACGCTGCGAGCGGTAGAGGTGTGTCGCGAGGTCGCGGTCGCCCAGGGCGAACCACGCCTCACCGCCGAGCTCGTTGAGCTCTTTCATAACGCGCCAACTTTCGCCGGCGAGCCCCCAACCCAATTCCGTGTTGTTCAGGCCGGCCAGCGTGTACGAAATGGTGTCGAGGTCGGGGCAAATGGTGAGGCCGTGCATGACGAGATCGTCCCCGACATTGACGACGGCGTGCAGATCACTGGCCGTGACGACCTTGGCGAGGGCCGACAGGAGCCGCGCCGCACCGACACCTCCACTGAGAACACAAATCACAACCTAGACCTTAGGCCGAGCTTCACTAGGCTTGAGTGCTGTGAGCGTCCATTTCGATTTGGCCGACTGGCCTGGCGAACCGGCCGCCGTAGTGGTGGCGCTGCGGGCCGATGGTCCAGAAAAACTGGCACAATGGGGTCCCTTGGATCAACCTCGCGAGTGGGCTTCCGTATCGAAACTCGCGGTGGCCTACGCGGCGGCGTGTGCGGTGAGCCGTGGCGACATCCGCCTAAGCGTTGCGGCCGGCCCACCGGGGTCGAGTTTGGAGCACCTGCTCGCCCACGCCAGTGGTCTGGGGTTGGAGGAGTCCAGCGCTACGAGCCCCGTCGGGAGTCGTCGGGTCTATTCCAACGTCGGCATTGATATCGCCGCGGCAACCTGCGCTGGTACCGAGGCAGTGGGGGAGTGGCTGAACGAAGGTGTCTTTGCTCCCTTGGCCATGGCTGCGTCACTTCGGGGGCGAGCGTCCTCGGGGGTCGTCGGCAGCGTGGATGACTTAGTTCTGCTGGGGCTCGCTTGGCTACGCGCTACGGGTCTGACGCCGAGTGTGCACCAAGGTTTCACCACCCCCGCCTTTGCGTCCCTCGACGGTGTGGTGCCGGGTTGGGGCCGGTGGTCACCCTGTGAGTGGGGACTGGGTCCGGAAATTAAGGGAAGCAAGACTCACTGGATGGGGACCCTCGCGAGTCCCTTGAGTTACGGACATTTTGGTATGTCGGGAGCCCTCCTGCTTATCGATCCGCTGCGCTCCGTCCTTGTGGCGGCGACTTCCACGGTTGATTTCGGACCCTGGGCTCGGAAGCTGTGGTCGCAGTGGATTGATCAGGCGATCGTTCTGGCGGACGCGTGAACAGCGGCACTCTCCGTGTGGGCTGCGACCTCAGTGGGTCGCTAGAGCCCATGGGCGATTCCATGGTGGATCTCGTCAGTGAACTTCGGCGGCGCCAAGAAGTCGAAGTTGTCGCGTTTCGAACGGCCAGTGGCGCCGGCGACGTCGACGCGCGCCTGGCGCTGCGCGCTCTGTGGGCACCACTGTGGAGGAGGTCGCGGGGTCGTCGCATCGATCGCCTGCTGCCCCCGGTGGACGTCATCCACCTTGCGGGGCTCCTTACCCCACCGTCGCGGGATATTCCCCTCCTCGTCTCACTCGACGACCTGCGACCGCTGCGCAACGCCACGGCTGATCGACAACGAATTGCCCAACTGCGCCGTGCGGTCCAAAGTGGGGTCCACCTGGTGGCCTCGTCGCACAGCGCACGACAGGAAATCCAAGATCGACTGGGCCTTAGACGGGAGAGCGTTGAGGTAGTTTTTCCGGCCGTGCCCGCACCCGCGATCGTCGACGGCGGCAGCAACCTGCTCGTGAACGTGACGGGCCGAGTGGAGCAGTTTCTCCCTCTCTGGCCCATCCTCGAGAAGATAGCTAGTGGCGGGGGTGGTCGCCTCGTGGTCCTCGCATCAGCGGCCGGCGAAGCGCGATTACGCGCGGCCGGGGTGCGCGCCATCCTTCGCCCGCGACGTGACGCCGCGCGTGAACTGGCGGACGCGCGTTTAGTCCTTCACATCTCCGACGGTGCCCGTTTCCCTTCGCTGGCGGTCGCCGCCCTCGGCGCCGGGGTGCCGACGGTAGCAACCTCGACGCGCGTGAATCGCGAATTACTGGGTGGCGCCTCACTCCTCGTTGATGGGGACGACGATACCGACATGATTGAGGGGGCTCGGGCCCTGTGGACTGATGAACCTCGCCGAGCCCTGCTGCGGGCTGCGGGTTTGACGCGGTCTGGCGATTTTGCCCCCTCCCTGGCGGCGGCTCGCTACGAAACGCTCTATGCGAATACGCACTATCAATGGCGACGACGATGACTCGTTCAATTGTTATTTCCGTGGACCAGTGGTCGCGACCTCAGCCTGGGGGTATCGGGCGCTACGTGACGGGTCTGCTCACGGGACTCGAGCTGGTTGGCGGCAGTGAGCGCGTCGTCGCCCTCGGGCCCCGTGGCACCGTGGCGCCGGCGGGAATGCGGACCGTGGTCGAGGCACTACCGCTCCCGATAAGCGCCCTCACTCGACTGTGGGCCCACTTTCCGTTGGGCGTACCTCGTTCAGCGGATGTGGTGCACGCCACGTCCATGTCCGGACCCTTCGGCGGTGGGCGCTCCGACGCGGTCCGTAGTATTTTGTTCCACGACCTATTGTGGCGGCGCTACCCCGAACAATGGACCGCGAGGGGAGTGGCTTTTCACGAGCGAGCCCTTGAGAAAGTCATCGCCACTACAGATATTCGCGTGCTGGTTACCTCACCAGTCACGGCGAGCGAGATCGAAGCGGCGGGCGTAGCCAGTGAGCGAATCCATCTCGTACGCCTCGGAAGCACGCCGACGCCGCCCGGGGCGCATTTCGACCTAGCGGAATTCCTCCAGCGTCGCCAACTGCCCGCCGAGCTCGCCGAGGGTTTCACGGTCGCCGTCGGGACGCGGGAGCCCCGGAAAAATCTGACGCGCCTCGTTAACGCCCACGCGCGAGCTCGCCTGAGCGCACCTGATCTTGGACCCCTGGTGCTAGTGGGACCCGAAGGGTGGGGCCAGCTCGATACGAAGGACGCCCTGGTGTTGGGTGACCTCGCTCAGGGCGACCTCGATACCATCGTGGCGCACGCCCGCGTTGCCGCCTACGTCCCCATCGAAGAAGGTTGGGGTCTGCCACCCGTTGAGTACCTACGTGCAGGTCGACCCTGCGTGGTCTCGCGCAATGTGCCCAGCGTGAGTGAGAATACTGAAGTGGTATTGGTTAATCCACTAGAAGAAGACGATATTGCGGCTGGACTACTGCGTGCGCTGAAGGCTTCCGATGATGAGCCGAGTCGCCTTCGCCGGCAACTTTCGGTAGCGGATCACACCTGGGAACGCTGCGCTCTCGATCACCTGGCCGCGTGGCGATGAGGATCGCGCTCGACGTTTCAGCGGTCCCCGAGCGTCCCGCGGGCGCGGGTCGCTACGTCAGCGAAATTTCTCGCCGCTTGCCGAGCCAGGGTATCGACACCACGCTGGTTACTCGTCGCAATGATGCCGAGCGTTGGACCGCGTGGTCTCCAGCGGCGCGGGTGGTGTCGCCGGTACCGAGTGCCCGCCTTGCGCGCCTCGTCTACGAGGCCGTCGCCTTGGGTCGTGCGAGCGACGTCGACCTCTGGCACGGCCCGCATTACACGATGCCGAGGCGCTCGAAGTTGCCGATTGTGGTGACCATCTGTGACCTCACCTTTTTCACCAACCCGGAGTGGCACGAAGCGCGCAAGGTACCCTTCTTCCGCCAAGCCATTCGTTACGCGGCTCAGCACGCCGATACGCTGATATCGATTAGCCACTACACGACGCAATTACTCAATGAAATATGCCAGCCGAGTGCTCCCATCATCACGGCTCCGCTGGGCGTGGACCTCGAACGCTTCTCGAGGAATGACCAGAACGACGAGACCCTTCTGCGCGCGGCTGAACTGCCCGTCGGCGTCGGCTTCATCTTGTTTGTTGGGACCATTGAACCCCGCAAGGGTTTAGACGTCTTGCTGCACGCCTTCGCGGAACTGGCGAGCGAGGATAACGACCTAGAACTGTGGATTGTTGGACAAGCGGGCTGGGGGGTTGACGACAACTTCGCCGCGCACCCCTTCGCGTCACGCATCCGACGTATTGGCTACGTGCTAGATGAACTGCTGCCCGCCCTCATGCGTCAGGCGCGAGTAGTGGCCTACCCCTCGCGTGGTGAAGGTTTCGGACTTCCGGTGCTCGAGGCGCTGGCCTGCGGTGCGCTGGTGGTGACGACTGCTAACACGGTGATGGAAGAGGTGGCCGGTACGGTGGCGACGCTGAGCAAGGTCGGTGACACCCTCGGCCTCGCCACTGCGCTACGCAGCGAACTCGCACTCGACCGCGTCCAACGCGAAGTGCGCGCCGAGAGCGCTCGGCGCCGTAGTGAGATATTCACCTGGGACGCGACCATGGCGGGACACGTGGCGGCCTACGAACTCGCACTGAGTCGGGGGCACTGACCTAGTGTTGCTGTTATGAAGGCGCTCATTACCGGTGGCAATGGATTCGTTGGTCGGCACTTAGCTGAGCACCTCATGGCGCTCGGCGATCAGGTCACCAGCGTTGACGTCGAGTGCGACGTGGCCGATACTCAGGCCATGCAATCGGTGGTCGCCGCCGCTCAGCCCGACGTTATTTATCATCTCGCGGCCCTGAGCCACGTTGGTACGTCGTGGAGCAATCCCTCAGAAGTATTGCGCGTTAACGTCATCGGCACCGCCTCGGTCCTCGCGGCCAGTCGAGCCACGGCGCCGGACGCTATGACCGTGGTGATCTCCTCAGCCGAGGTCTACGGGGTGGTTCAGCCGTCGCAGATGCCACTTAACGAAGGAGCGGCCATTCGCCCCGTAACTCCGTACGCGGCCAGCAAGGCGGCGGCTGAACTCGTGACCCTGCAGGCGGTCCTCGGTTACAACCAGCGGGCCATCACGGTTCGGCCTTTTAATCATTTCGGTCCCGGACAATCCACGAACTTTTTCATTCCCGCGATGGCGAACCGTCTGTTGCGTGCTGAGGAGCAGGGCTTGACGAGCATTGCGGTGGGGACACTCACGACGCGCCGAGACTTTACCGACGTGCGTGACGTGGTGCGGGCGTATCGGCTGCTCGGCGAACACGGGACGTCGGGGGAGACCTACGTGGTGGCCAGTGGGGTTGATCGATCGATGCAGGAAATCGCCGACGAGCTACGCAGGGTGGTCCATTCTTCGGTGACCTTCGCCGAGGACCCCGAACTGCTTCGCCCCGCTGACATTCCCTTGTTACGTGGTGACAGTCAGAAACTTTACGACGCAACGGGTTGGTGTCCGACAATCGACTTTACGACGTCGCTCGAAGATACCGTAGCGGCTCTGCGTTAGGCGCTCGGAGTTTCCTCGGCGGAAAGATCGCTGACGGCATCGTCGGCCTGAGTGATTTTTGACTTCACTAGTCCGTGAGCCTCGTTCGCGATTGACCGCGCCTTGGCGGAAACATTTCGGAGCGAGTGGGGCAACTTCTCCTCGTAGGGGGCGATGAGAAAATCCACGGCGGTCACTACGTTGTCGAAGCGCTCGCTGACCCGTTCAGCAACGTTCCTCAGGGTGGCGACACCGTCGGTGGCTGACTTCTTGGCGTTACCGACGACCTGCTGAGTTCTTTCGTCGACCGTGTTCGCGAGGTCGCTGTCGGTGACCTTATGGGTGGCGATGTTGATCTTCTGAACACTCATGACGCCGAGGCCGACAATGGTGTAGACCGCGTCCTTGGCGCGGTGGGCCACGGGGCTGGTTTCAGCGAAGCTACGAAGCTTGTCGGAGGCGTCACGGCCCAGGGTGGTGGCGAGAGTGGTGAAATCAGTCATGGGGTCTCCTTGATAGTGCTAACTGTAGTATAGCAGACTGTTAACAATAGTTTGCGCTACCCACTAATGACGGTGAAGCGAACTAACGTTAATGACCTGATGGACTCTCGAGCACCAGCGGTCGTTGCCGTAGTTATTACGACAGGCCCGGCGCCTGGCCTGGAGGCCACTTTGACCTCCCTGGTGGAGCAGGATTACGACGCGCTCAGTATTTTGGTTCTCGCGAATGACGCCGGCGAGGACATTGCCGCGCGAGTCGCCGAACGAGCTCCGCAGGCCTTCGTGAAGGTTCTCGAGGAGAACCGAGGCTTCGCTGCGGCCTGCAACGAAGGCGCCCTGAGCGTCCAGGGTGCGGATTTCATGCTGTTTTGCCACGACGATATTCGAGCCGACCCTGCTCTCGTTACTGAATTAGTGGCGGCGGCGTACCGGACGAATGCGGGGATAGTCACTCCCAAGGTGGTCGATTATCTCGATCGCATGACCTTGCTACACGTGGGTCAAGTCGTTGACCGCTTCGGCGCGGTGAGCGAGCGGGTGGAACTGGGCGAAATTGATCACGGACAGCAGGACCTGGAGCGTGACGTCTTCGTGGCGCCGGGTGGGGCCACCCTCGTACGAGTCGACCTCTTCGAGACGCTACGGGGCTTTGACCCCTTGATTACTGGACTTGGCGAAGATTTAGACCTCTGCTGGCGTGCTCAGATCGCGGGAGCTCGGGTCGTGGTGGCTCCGGCGGCCGTTCTGGCCCATCGTCAAACCATTGCCTCGGATGAACGAGAAATCTCATCCCTCGGCACCAAGACCTCCTCGCGGCAGTCCCTTCAACGTCGGCACCAACTCGCGACAGTGATGACCTGCTGGTCTCGCCGTAGCCTCCTTGGTGTAGTGCCCGTTTTAATCCTTCTCGACGTGGTGGAGCTCATTATTGCCATCGTGGGCCGAGATGGCGACCGGGTCGCGGCCATCGTGGGCTCGTGGCGCTGGGTCTTTCGTCGACGCCGCAATATCCTGACTCGACGCAGTGAAGTACGCGCTCAGCGGGTTTTGTCAGATGACGAAATTCGTCGATTGCAAGTGGGCGGCGCTAGTCGCGCCCGGGTATTTCTGGCCGCCCTGTTTCAAGATGGCTACGACTCGGCGCGAGGGATTCTGGCCCCTGAAGTTCTACGTGAAATTGGTCCGGACGAGGGTGTGGGCTTCGGAGCCGCCTTCTCGGAAGAAGAATCCTTCGACGAAATTCCCAACTTTGACGGTATGGATTCGACCCGACTGCTGCGCATCCTCACCTCCTTTCGCTCCCAGGTCGTTGCGGCGTCGATGCTGGCCTTAGCGTGGTTTTTTGGTGTTCGTAACCTCATCGGTAGCCACCTGCCCATTGTCGGAAGGCTGGCCCCGCTGGACTCCTGGTGGTCTACCTGGCGACACTTCTTTGCGTCGTGGTCACCTAATGGGGTGGGTACCGGCGCACCCGGCATGCCGGGCTACGGAGTTCTAGCCTTCTTCGGAACTTTTGTCTTCGGTCGCATGGGAGCGCTCCCGAGGGCCGCGCTGATTTTTGCGGTCCCACTCGGGGCCTGGGGCGTGTGGCAGTTACTGCGTGGGGTGGTCTCCAACCGTGCACGTCTGCTTGGGGCGGGTTCCTATCTCGCATTTCCGGTTGGTATCAATCTCATAAGCCGCGGCCGTATCGATGTTCTCGTGGTCGTGGCACTGCTGCCGTTCACCCTGCGTCACCTTTTGACTCTGCTCAACGTTCCGGGGTTCCGCCCCGCCCCCTACCCCCTACCGGTGCGTTTTGGCCGTCGGACGTGGTCGAGTACACGCTCGGGTCGCAGCGCACTGGTGATGATCCAAGTTGCGGCCATGACGGCCATGGCTCCGGCCACCCTCATCGTGATCATTCTCCTAGTGATCGGTCTCGTCGTCAGCACCCGACTGTTGGTGGATGAAGCGACGTCCCTCGATCGCCCGTGGCAGGAATTGGGCCGACTCGTGGTAGGGGTGGCCCTGCTCTTGCTGCCGATGACCTGCGACACTTTTCTCGCGGGTCGTCGGGGACTCGAAGTATTTGGCTTAGCTCAGGCCCCCTGGTCGGGACTGGGTTTCGGTCACCTTCTCCGCGGAGCGAACGGCCCCTACGGAATGAGTTGGAGTGGCTGGATGCTGCCATGCGCGGCCCTGGCTTCGGTGGCGATTGCTCGTGGGACTCGACGTCGGCTGGCGACCTCTTTTCTCACCGTGATGTCGCTCACCCTCTTCGTCGCCACCCTCGTCGGGCGCCACTGGAGCGGTCGCTTCGCCCCCGACGTCGACGTTCTGCTCGTCCTGGTGGCGGTGAGTATCGCGGTCCTCGTGGCGGTGAGTGTGAACGCCATTGAGGTGGACTTGAGAGAAGTGAACTTTGGTTGGCACCAGTTACTGGCCGCCGTGGCCGTTCTTTTTCTCGTGGGATCCTTCGGAACTTTTCTCGGGCACTCCAGCAGCGGTCGTTTTGCGTTGCCCCTAACGGGTGCTCCGGAGGCCATGGGCTCGCTCGCTCCAGCGACGCTCGGGGGCTACAGAATCCTGTGGCTGGGTAACCCGGCGGTACTGCCGCTCGCCGGTTGGTCCATTGCTCCAGGTCTGGCCGGGGCGACATCGACCAACGGTGTGCCGAGCGGCTCGGAACTCTTTGCGCCTCCGGTCACCGGAGCTGCTGACGACCTACTCAATGCCGTGCATAGCGCGGTAGTCGGTGGCACGGTGCACTTAGGGCAGCTCCTCGCACCGAGTGGAGTTGCTTCCATTGTTGTCATGAATGCTGCCGCCCCAACGATTGAAGGTTTCCAGTCGTCCACGAGCACGCCGACGCCTTCGGCGCTTGTTACAAGCCTTGAGCGCCAGAGTGATCTCGCGCTCATCGCTCAGACTGGCGGCGTCTACGTTTTTCAGAATCTTCGTTTCCACGGGATTCTGGCGTCGCGCGCGGCGCCCGTCGGGGCTGGTGAGAGTACGTCGTCATCTGACAGCGTGGCGGACTGGCATCCAGTCCTCGACTTTGGCTATCGCAGCGGATCCCTACCCGGCGGAACTGTCGTGGCGGGAATGTCACCGGCCACCGCCTTCGCTCTGCACGTGAAGGGCGTCGCGGTGCCGCGCAGCGGTCGGCTGGGTTGGGCGGCGACCTACGAAACTTCGCCGGGAGTGGGTTCTTTGGTGCTGCATCAATTCCCGCTGAACGGACTGCTGGCGCTCGTCACCCTCGGGCTCTGGGTATCGTTCGCTTCAGGTTTTGGGACGATTGAGATGTACGAAATTGTGACCGGCGGCCGCCGCAAACGGGGTCGCCCCGCGACTAGTTCGGTGGAGGTCGAATGAAACTCGTGGGAGTGCATCGTCGGCTCGAGTGGGTGCTCCTGGTCATTGTTCTGCTCGGTGCCGTCATCAGCTACGCCGGACACGGTAGCAATGCGACTGGTGTGCCAGTTGGCCTGGACGTCTCCTCGAGCGCGGAATCCACTGCCATCTACTGCACGGGCTTATCGAGCGGCCAGTTCGGCTGGCCGGGAGAAATTCAGATTGCCAATACCTCGGGTGCGACTCGCCACATCACAATCCTGGTGACGACGGTTTCTGGCACAGTCGAACAGCAAACGCAGGTCCTGAGCGCGCACGCGCTGCTGCTTTTTTCACCGACTAACGGTCCGAGTTTGCTCCCCACGTGGTCGGCGCAGATAACGGTGGATGGTTCCGGTGTCGTGGCGCAGGAAATGGAGTCAGCGCAGCCGGCAGTGAGCAGCCCGTGCGTGAATGCACCTAGCGCAAACTGGTACGCGACGGGCTTCAGCACGCTTTCTCACAACACGGCGTACCTCTCGCTCTACAACCCCACCGGCACCCCCGCAGTCGTGAATATTCAAGCGTGGACGTCGGCGGGATTGGTTGCCACCGCACCCTTCGAAGGCGTCGTCATCGCCCCTCAATCGATGCAGGTCTTCAATCTGGGATCCCAGATCATTGACGCCAGCGCCGTAGTTCTTCGGGTGCAAGCGCTACGAGGACTCGTCGTGGCCACGGGAACGCAAATCACCGGGACGGTCGCGCCGACCTATTCGCTCATCGCCGGCACCACTGCCCTCGTGACGAGCGCCCTGGTGCCCCAGGTCGCCACGCGGGACGGCGCAGTGGCTCAACTCGTGGTCGGCAACCCCCTCACGGTCACCGCCCACGTCACCATCGCCGTTGAGCTTGGAAAGTACTCGATTGCCCCCTTCGTCATCGACGTGGCCGCGGGTTCGGTGTACGTGCTGAACGTCGTGCCCGACTCTCGCGTACCCGCGTCGGACTACGCGACCCTCGATATTCGCTCCAGCCAGCCAGCGTCACTCTCGCTCGTGTCCGGTTCTCCTAGTGCGGCCTGGATCCGGTCCCTCGATACACCCACCAAAACGCTGGTCCTCGTCGACGGACTGGGTCATGGTTACGACGGGTCGGCAGTTCTCAGTAACGCCACCGCGTCGCCAGCCCAGGTTCATTTTCGCGTGGTGTCGCCTCACGGCGTGCAACACGGGGAGTTTGTGGTTGCGCCCCATGCGCTGCGCAGTGTGCCGGTAGCACCCGTTGACGGGATGATAGTTCTGAGTTCCAGTATTCCACTGAGCGTGACGGCAACGAGTCGAACAACGACCGTACCGGTCGGCTCAATTCAGTTCGGCGCAGTACCGGCTAGTTAGAGTCGCTGGGGGCTTCGGACACTGGGGGCGCTGGTGTACTGAGCGTACTGACCGTCTTGGTTCCTGGAGCGTGGACGGCTTCGCCGAAGGCTTCATCAATGAGCCGAGCTGCCGTTTCCCCGTCGAGCGTTTCGTGCTCGCAGAGAGCCTCGGCCAGCGCGGTGAGTCCTCGTCGGTGGGTGGTCAGCACTTCAATTGCTCGGGCTTCCTGCTCGCGCAAAATCCGACCAACTTCCGCGTCGATAATTTTGGCCGTCCGTTCCGAGTAATCCCTCGTATGCATGAGGTCTTCCCCTAAAAAGACTTGGTTGTTAGAACCCCAGGCCATGGGTCCAATGACCTTGGACATGCCCCACTCGCGAACCATGCGTCGCGCTAATTCAGTGTTGCGTTGTAGGTCGTCGGACGCTCCCGTGGAGAGGTCGCCGTAGACCAGTAGTTCGGCCACACGACCGCCCATACGCATGCAGAGGGAATCTTCGAGGTGGTCACGCGACATGATGTGGCGATCTTCCTCCGGCAGAGTCATGGTGACCCCGAGCGCCATCCCGCGGGGAATGATGGTTATTTTGTGCAAGGGGTCAGACTTTTCTAAGACGTAGGCCAGGAGGGCGTGCCCGCTCTCGTGGTACGCAATGCGATTGCGCTCATCGTCCCGCAGCACCATAGTGTCGCGCTCTTGGCCCATGAGCACGCGGTCGCGCGCCGACTCGAAGTCGATCATGGCGATAACGGACTGGTTTCGACGCACGGCGTGCAGGGCGGCTTCGTTCACCAGATTGGCCAAGTCGGCGCCACTCATGCCCGGGGTGCCACGAGCCACCATGGGCAGCGACACGTCCGGGCCTAAGGGCTTGTTCTTGGAGTGGACTTCCAAGATGGGAAGTCGCTCGTCGAGGTCGGGGAGCGGGACAACGATCTGTCGGTCGAAGCGGCCGGGTCGCAGGAGTGCGGCGTCCAATACGTCGGGGCGGTTGGTGGCGGCGATCATGACGACACCCTCGGCGGAGTCGAAGCCGTCCATCTCTGAGAGCATTTGGTTCAAAGTCTGCTCTCGTTCGTCGTGCCCACCGCCGACGCCCGCGCCACGCTTACGGCCAATGGAGTCGATCTCGTCCACGAAGACAATTGCGGGCGCCTGCTTGCGAGCGGTCGCGAAGAGATCGCGCACCCGGCTCGCACCAACGCCGACGAACATCTCCATAAAATCAGATCCCGATACGGAAAAGAAGGGAACGCCGGCTTCGCCAGCGACGGCCCGAGCCAGCATGGTCTTTCCGGTTCCGGGGGGGCCAACGAGCAAGATGCCCTTGGGGATGGTCGCCCCAATCTCGCTGTAGCGCGACGGGTTCTTTAGGAATTCGACGACTTCTGATATTTCCTGCTTGACGCCCAGGTACCCGGCCACGTCGGCGAAGGTCGTCGTGGGTCGGTCTTCGTTGAACTGCTTGGCCTTGGAACGGGTGATGGACATCATGCCGTTCATTTGGCTGCGAGCTTGGCGGCTGGCGAAGAACATGAAACCGCCAAAAATGAGGATCCATATGAGGTAGGGAGCCCAGGTCGAGGCGAATCCCGAGGGGTTGGAGAACTTGACGTCAATGTTGTCTTGTTTGCGCAGGGTTTGGACGTCGCTGGCGATCACGGGGTTGGGTCCGGTGACCGTGTACTTAGCCCCGCTTTCGAGCTGACCGCTGATGTTGCCGGTGGCGTTGTCGACGGTGACGGTGCGGACGCCTTGACTCGAGGCCTGCTGTAAAAATGAGCTGTAGGAAATCGTGACGGCGTTGTGCGTCTTAGTCAACGAGGGCAGGATGAACAGGGCGAGGCCGAGACCGATGAGCGCCGAGGTCAGAAGTCGCCGACGAAGGTCGGGCTTCGATGGCGTAGCGCCGCTCTTGGGTGTCGACTTTTTCTTCCAGCGCTGTGGGGTGTCATTCTTTTTGGTCATTGGCTCTCATGTTACGACGCGCGGGTGGTCGATAAATCCGCGTAACTGTGGAGAGGACGGGTTTTGTTAGCCTTCGCAGAGTGACGAGTGATTTGGTTGTGGATAACTCCCCGTGGCAATTGCCCGCTCGGCAGGGTGCGTTCGTGCTGGCCGCCGCCGTGGGGGGCTTCATTGGTGGCCAATTTCTAGCGCTGGTCCTCGTGGCGACGGTCCGGGTGCTCAGTGGAACCCCCGAATCGCTCAGGAGCCTCGAACAGGGGACTTCGCTGAAGTGGTGGGTGACGGCGTCGGGATTACTTGGTATTTGGGGTGGTTTGTTGGCAGCCGTGGGACTGTCGCGTCGGAAATATTCGCTCCTACCCTCCCGCTTGGGCGGTTTTCGTCGCGGCGATCTCCGCTTCGCACTCCTGGGCGCTGGGCTCCAAGTCGCCGTTATTCTGGCCTACGCCCCTTTTCACGTGCGCGGTCTCGACGGGCCCGTCCAGAAGATTTTCGGCCAGACCTCGGCGTTGGAAATGGTAATACTATGCCTGATGACGGCTCTCGGAGCGCCGCTCGTTGAAGAAATTTTCTTTCGTGGAATGCTGCTGCCGGCGCTTCTGGCGACTCGCCCCGCAATCTGGAGACCGGGTCGGACCTACCTGCCAGTGGCGATTGTGTTGAACGGTATTTTGTTCGGGGCGGCGCACGGGGAACTTTTACAGTTGCCGGCCATTGCGTTGACTGGCATGGTCTTTGCCTACCTGTACGTGCGCACTCAACGACTTATCCCGTGCATCATTGCCCACGCCTCATTTAACTCGGTGTCAGTGGCGATACTAATTGTTCATCGGATTCACTGATGAAGATGCCGCGCTGGACCCCCCAAGCTTGGGCGAATTTCTTCGCCGTGGCGGCCGTGGTCTACGTAGTGCTGTGGTCGGTGCACCCAAATTTGCTCTTCTCCGGCTCGACGGTTACGGGTGGTGATACCGGCGCCCACGTGGCTACGGCCCGCTTCCTACGTGATCATTTGAGCACCGGTCTTACAAGTTGGTATCCGGGCTGGTTCGCCGGTACTCCGCTCTATACCTATTACTTTGTTCTACCTGACCTTCTGGCTGCGGTCGCGAGCTACGTCACTGGTTTCGCGGTTGCTTTCAAGGTGGCGACCATCTTGGGCTCGGTGCTCATGCCCCTATGCGCCTTCGTGATGGCGCGACTCTTTCGCGCCCGTGATCCCATACCCGCGATGTGCGCGCTCGCAACACTGCCCTTTCTTTTCGACAGCTCATTTACTATTGATGGCGGAAATCTCTTCTCCACCCTCGCCGGAGAGTACGCGTTCTCACTTTCGTTGGCCTTGAGCCTGCTGGTGATTGGCCTCGTGGCGAGGGGCCTGCGAACAGGTCGTGGAGTCTGGCTGAGTGGTGTCGCCCTCGCGCTCACCCTCTCTTCGCACGTTTTGCCGATGATGTTCGCCCTCGTCATGCTGCTGCTGCTCTGGTTTATGGAAGTGCTGAACGCCACCGGGTCCACGGACGCGACGGCCCCTGCGCGACGGCGCGGCGATATTCGACGGGCTAGCTCGTTTCTGTTGCGCGCCAGTGCCCTGGGCGCGGGATTATCGGCTTGGTGGTGGTTGCCCTTTGTTGCTAGTCAGACAATGACCAACCCCATGGGCTACACCAATGTTCCCGTGGGTACGATGCACGAAGTCTTTACCGCCCTCGGATGGTTTAACGCTTCGGGTGGTGCCGGCGGCGACCGCTGGGTCATCCTACTGACCGGGGTGGCACTTCTCGCTTCGATTTTCTGGCGAGATCGGCTGGGCATCTTGCTCACTATGGGGGCGGTGTGCTCGCTGGTCATCTTCGTCATCGACCCCCAGGGTGAAATTTTCAACGAGCGACTCGTACCGTTCTGGTATCTCACCACGCACCTCGCCGTCGGTTGGTTGGTCGGCGCAATCGTTCTTAGAATTCCTCGACGACTCGTGCCGGACGATAAGGCGCCGGTTGAGCCATTGCTCGAGTACCGAGAAGGTCGGCGCATCGTGCGGTCGATATACCTGGGCATTATTTTCTTCGTCGGGGTAGTAGTAGCTCCGCAGCTCGGCCCCATCGCAACGGCTCTACACCTCCACCCGGGTGCCAACGAAGTGACGGGGTGGTCTCAGTGGAACTATTCGGGATACGAGGCCAAGACCGCTTGGCCCGAGTACCACCAGATCATGATCGAAATGTCGCGAGTGGGCCAGAGCCACGGCTGCGGCCGAGCCATGTGGGAGTACTCCTCGGACCAGAGCAGGTTCGGTACACCCATGGGGCTCATGCTGTTGCCCTACTGGACGAACAACTGTATTGATTCGATGGAGGGTCTTCTCTTTGAATCCTCGGCGACGACGCCGTACCACTTTTTAGATCAGGCGGAATTGAGCGCTAGCCCCAGCAATCCTCAGACGGGTCTGCCCTACGGAAACTTTGACGACGCTCTCGGTATCCAGCATCTTCAGATGTTGGGGGTGAAGTACTACCTGGCCTTTTCTTCCGAAGCGGTGAGTGCGGCTAAGGCGAACAAATCACTTCGTGACATTACGCCACCTCGGCCCACGACGAGCCCCGCTTCAGCGTGGCGAATTTACGAAATATTGTCGTCGCCACTGGTCGAAGGGGTTCGGCTCAGTCCGCTGGTGAATCCCCACCTGGCTAGTCGCAGTGCCTGGCTCGCAGCCAACACGCAGTGGTGGCTGCGTAACTCGAATCAGGACCAGATGCTGGCCAGCAGTGGACCGGCGGAGTGGCCTCGTGTGGGTCAGATTGCCAGAAGCTATCCGAGGGTTACGGTGTCGAACGTCACGACGTCGGAGTCGAAAATTAGTTTTTCGGTCGACAAGATTGGCGTTCCCATACTCGTTAAGGTCTCGTACTTTCCCCGCTGGAACGCCTCGGGGGCCAGCGGTCCCTGGCGAGTCTCGCCCAACCTCATGGTCGTAGTGCCACAGACGCGCCACGTCTCCTTGACGTACGGCACGACCACGGCGATGTACCTAGGACAGGGTCTCACCCTGCTCACGATTCTTCTCGGACTGCGCAACGCCTACCTGAGGCGTCGCTGGCGACGACCCCGTGATTTTTACAGTGTGAGTTCTGAGCGAATTTGAAAGAGTAATTCGGTGGTAGTCGCACCGACTGTGGAAATGGTGACGTCAGGATTTTCTGGTTCTTCGTAGGGGTCGCTCACGCCAGTCATATGACTCGTGGCACCGGAACGTGCCGTGGCGTAGAGAGCCTTAGCGTCCCGTGATTCGCAGACGTCAAGGGGCGTTGCCACGTAGACCTCGAAAAACCTAAGACCATCACTGTGGTGCGCGCTACGAACGCCGCGCCGCGCCTCAGCTCTCGGAGAAATCAAGGACACGACGGCAACGCAGCCCTGCGTATTAAGGAGTTGGGCGATCGCTCCGGCCCGCCGAACACTCTCATCGCGGTCGCTCGCTGAGTAGCCCAAATCGGCCGACAAGTGGCGGCGCAGGGCGTCACCATCTAGCAGGATGGCGAGCCGCCCCTCGGCGCGTAGTTCTTCCACGAGGGCCGCTGCGGTTGTTGTCTTTCCTGCGCCGGAGAGACCGGTAAACCACACCGTGAGGCCTTGAGAACTCATGGGTCTACCGTACTTGACTCGACCCGACGCCGTGCGCCCACCGGGTTGCGGGCGCGGGTAACGGTAGGCTCTGCACGTGAATACTCGAGACGTGTTTAAGGCCTACGACATTCGAGGTACCTACCCTGATCAGTTGAACGAGCAACTCCTGCGCGCCATCGGTTCGGCCTTCGCCACCTTCGCCGCCGTTCCCCACATTGTCATTGCTCGCGATATGCGTCCTTCGGGCGTCACCCTCGCTACCGCTTTTGCTGAAGGGGCTCGGGCGGTGGGCGTCGCGGTGACTGATTTAGGGCTCGCGTCCACGGATTTTTTGTACTTCGCCGCTGGCCATCTCGACATGCCGGGCGCCATGTTCACGGCTTCGCATAATCCGGCGCAGTACAACGGGATTAAGTTGTGCTTGTCGGGCGCGCGTCCAGTGGGCGTCGATACTGGACTCTCAGAAATTGAACGCCTGACTCAGCATTTTTACGAAGTACCCGCCTTCGGACCGCTGGCAGATTTCGATGAGCTGAATTTACTCACGGAGTGGGTGGACCACGTTCGTTCCTTCGTTGACGTCACATCTCTGCGGCCGTTGCGCGTCGTGGCGGACACCGCCAATGGAATGGGTGGCTTCGTAGCCCCGTTGGTTTTTGACGGCCTCGGCTTGGACCTAGAGATTCTCTATCCGGAACTCGACGGCACCTTTCCCAATCACCCCGCCGACCCCATCCAGCCGGAAAATTTGCGCGACTTGCAACAGCGCGTGTTGGAAACGGGAGCCGATGTGGGCTTAGCCTTCGACGGGGACGCTGATCGAGTCTTTTTAATAAACGAAAAAGCGGAGCCCGTTTCCGGGTCGACCACCACGGCCATGGTGGCCGCCGCCATGCTGCGCCGTCACCCCGGGGCGACAATTCTTCACAATCTCATTTGCTCTAAGGCCGTCCCTGAGGTGATCGCCGAAGGTGGGGGTACCGCGGTTCGCACCCGGGTGGGGCATAGCTACATCAAGCAGTTGATGGCAGAGACGGGAGCAGTCTTTGGCGGTGAGCACTCGGGGCACTACTACTTTCGAGATAATTACCGAGCCGATTCGGGCATTATTACCGCCCTGGTTGTTTTGGAGCTACTCAGCGATTCGGGAGGCACCCTTTCCGAACTCGCCGCACCCTTCGAGCGCTATCGCGCGTCGGGCGAAATAAATACTGAGGTTCCCGACCCCAGCGCTTCGGTGAACGCGGTAGCTGCCCTCTTGACATCCCGGGGGGTAAGCGTTGACCGCCTCGATGGCTTGACGGCCACCTACGACACCTGGTGGTTCAATTTGCGCCCCTCCAATACCGAGCCCCTCCTACGACTGAATGTCGAAGCGTCAACGGACGAGGAGCTCGCCCGACGTATCGAAGAAATTTCTCGGCTCATTGCCTCAACGAAAGGAAAATAACATGCCCCTGGACAGTTTTTTACTGAGTGTGATCGTTGACCCCATTGACCACGGTCCCTTGACCTACGTCGAAGTCGATTCGATCTTGTACAACCCGCGTCGGCACGTGATCTACGTTGTGCGTGACTCCATTCCCGTTCTCCTGCCCGGAGAGGCGCGTGACGCTTCGGCCGAGGAAATTCAACGATACGGCGCTCTGGCTTGATTGTGAGTTTGGCTAGCGGCGACGCGGGACAAGCAACGCGATTGGCTCTGTCATTAGGATGTTAGAGAGGAAAATGAGGAGCTATGAGCCGTCGTATCGCCCTGCTTAACGATGCACGACACTACGTCGGCCCCGAACTGGCCCGAGCCTTCGCTCGCCGTAACCATGATCTAGTGATTGGCGAGGCATCGGATGAACTCGTTGGTGAGTTAGAGAACCTGGGCGCCCGCGTCGTCAATGTACAGGGTGTGAGCAACCTCACTGAGCCGCAGGCTGCACCACTGCTGGTCGAATCAGCGCTGGCGGAATTTGGACGCTTCGATGCCGCCGTCGCCTTTTCTGGTCAGATCATTCCCGGTCGTTTTCTCGATTCCAGTATCGAGGACTTGAGGTCTATTGTTTCGGGCTGCCTCGAAGGCCCATACCATTTTCTCAAGGCGGTTGCGCCACCACTCGTGGCCCAGGGTGCGGGCCAGATAGTTCTCATCACCAGTGCGGCGGGTGCGCGACCGACCAAGGGAGCGGCGCTCTATTCTTCGGTACGAGCGGCCGCGTCGATGATGGCGCGAAATTTAGCGGCAGATATCGCACCGCACGGCGTGCAGGTTAACGCCATCGGGACCAACTTCATGGATTTCCCAGAATTTCATGCGGCTTCGGGTACTAATGATCCCGTCCGCCGTGCGGCTCTTGAGGCCCGTGTGCCGCTGCGACGAATGGGTGGCCTGGAAGAATTCGCCAACTTCTCTATGGCCTTTTTGGATGGCAGCAGTGGCTTTACGACTGGTCAGTTTGTGGCCTACGCCGGCGGCTGGGCGTAGTCGTGAAGGAAGATGCAGTCCTGAGCAAAACCGATGGTCGCGTCCATCGCCGTATCGAGAACCGTGACCGCGTACTGATGTCTGCGGTACGCCTCTTTTCACAAGGCGTGTGGCCGACGCACGAAGAGGTATCGACCGCTAGCGGCCTTTCCTTGCGTTCAATTTACCGTTATTTTGAAACGACCGACCAGCTCATCCTTGCGGCCATTCACCGCAGTTACGCTGTTTTATCGTCTTTCAATCAGATCCCCAATTTAGGACGAGGAGACCTCGATTCACGAATTGTCGCTTTCGTAGACCTTCGCCTGGACGTGTACAAGCGTACTGGGACAACCTATCGAATGGTGCGACAGATGCAAGACCGCCACACGGCCTTACCAGGCGAACTACTTAAGGGTCGCCTACAACATCGGCTCCAGACGCAGGCTCACTTCGCAGAAGAAATCAAGGCCGGTGTGGATACAACTGCGCTCGACATTCTCGTCACACCGGAGAGTTTGGACTACTTCACTATGACGCTGGGGCTCACACTCGATGAAACGAAGATCACCATTGTCAAGACTTTTCGACAAATACTACGGATACCGGAGAAATTGTGAGCCCTCGTTACGAACAGCCCAGTCCCCGTTACGGGGCCATTGACTACGACTACGCCAGTACGATGGCGTCCCTCGATCCGGCAGATGACGGTCCGGTCTGGATGGTCAATCTGATGAAGTACCGCGAGCGAGCTGAGTACAGCGATGGGCGCAAAACTAACTTCACCGGCGCCGAAGCTGATGACCTCTACGCCCCGCTCGAAATTCTCGCGGAACTCGGTGCCGAAGTTGCTTTTTTCGGGACGGTCCAGTCACAGATTGTGGGTGAGTCCCCCCAGTGGGACCGGGTGGGCGTGGTCAAGTACCCCACGCGTGCATCCTTTATCGCAATGCAGACGCGACCCGACTTTATGGCGAAGCACCACCATAAGGAAGCCGGTATGGAATTCACCATCATCGTCGGTAGCACGCCGCCGCCAACAACGACCACGCTCGGGGAACTTCCTTCGTGGACCGAGGTGGAGTTTCCCGCCGTGCGACCAGATTTCCCGGTCGTCGTGCTCCACTTGTCGAGTACGCCACTGCAAGTTTTTCGTCCCGAGGACGTCAATGCGCGCGTGGCTCTCCGTCACGGCCTACGACCCGGTGGAACGTGGCCCGTCGAGGGCACCATCATTGGCGACGATCGTCGTTGGAGCGAAGTGCGTTGGGACGCCTATCCTTCACGGGCGGCCTTTGACGCCGTGGCCTACGACCCCGAACGATTGGCCGCCGTGGCGACGAGCGAACCATCTGAAGGGCGCGATGAATACGTACTCGTCGTGCGGCCCTTTATTGACACCATTACTAAATCACTCCACAAGAACTAGAGAAAGAAGTAGGGCGGAATATGAAACAGTACGAAAAGTTTGAGGGAAAAATCGGTCGCACCTTTGCGGAATCGACCCCCTGGTGGCCAACACCCGTGCACCCCGGACCGGACGCCCCCAACGTCGTCGTTATTCTCATTGACGACCTGGGCTTCTCCCACTTCAATTGCTTCGGCTCCGACCTCGACACTCCGAACATCGATCGCTTGGCGGCCGGCGGACTGCGGTACTCCAATTTTCACGTAACCCCGTTGTGTTCGCCCACGCGTGCGGCCCTCTTGACGGGTCGCAACCACCACTCGGTGGGCATGCGCGGAATCTCGAACTGGAATAGTGGCTTCCCGCACATGCGCGGAGTGGTGTCGAACCACGCCGCCACTATGGGCGAAGTCTTCAAAGAAGCGGGCTACACCACCTTCGCCATCGGCAAGTGGCACTTGACCCAAATGGAAAATGCTTCGTCGGCCGGCCCCTTCGATCACTGGCCCCTGTCGCGAGGATTCGACCGCTACTACGGCTTCCTCGACGGTGAGACGGACCAGTTCGCTCCCGACCTCGTGTACGACAACCACCGCGTGGACCCGTCGAAGACGGCGGAGGAGGGCTATCACCTCAGTGAAGACCTCGTCGATCACGCGATTGGCTTTATTCACGATACGAAGTCGATCCGCCCCGACCGCCCCTTCTTTACCTACTTCGCATTTGGCGCCATGCACGCGCCGCACCAGGCTCCTCGGGCCTACCTCGACAAGCACAAGGGACGTTACGACGAAGGCTGGGACGTTGCGCGTGAGAAGTGGTTCGCCAAGCAAAAGGCCCTTGGGCTGGTGACAGCGGACACTCAATTAGCCCCACGTAATTTTGGCGTGGAGGCGTGGGACGACCTGCCGGAAGACCAACGAAAGTTGGCCTGCCGTCTGCAGGAAGCCTTCGCCGCTTTCCTAGAGCACACGGACGCTCAAATTGGTCGGCTCGTAGACGAGTTGGAAGCCCTGGGCGAGCTCGACAACACGATCATCATGCTGATGAGTGACAACGGAGCGAGTCAGGAGGGCGGGCCCTTTGGCATCTTGCACGAAATGAAGTTCTTCAATTTCGTTTTGGAAAGTCCGGACGAAGCGGTGGAGCACCTCGATGAAATCGGTGGACCCCACAGCCACTCGAACTACCCCTGGGGTTGGGCCCAGGCCGGAAATACCCCCTTTAAGTGGTACAAGCAAAATACCCACGAGGGCGGGGTCCACGTCCCGCTGATTGTGCACTGGCCAAAGGGCATCTCCGACCAGGGCGGGATCCGTCGGCAGTGGGCCTACGTCACAGACATCTCGGCCACCGTCTACGACGTCGCAGGGGTCAGCGTGCCCGATACGGTGAAGGGCTTTGAGCAGATGCCCATGGCCGGAGTATCGCTGAAGTCGACCTTCGCCGCGGACCGCGACGGGACTCTTCCGCGTACTCAGTACTTCGAAATGGGCGGGCACCGCGCCATCTACCGTGATGGTTGGAAGGCCGTGACGCGTCACACGCCGACCGTGGCCTTTGATAATGACAAGTGGGAGCTGTACCACGTCGAAGAAGATTTGTCAGAGTTCAACGATCTCGCCAGTGCTGAGCCCGAACGCTTGGCCGAAATGGTTGCACTCTGGTGGGCCGAGGCCGAAGAGTACGGAGTGTTGCCGCTGGACGACCGAGGTTTAGAACTCTTCGGGGCACGATTCCGTGATAATTCTCCCCACCCCCTCAGTCGTCACTACACCTACCTGCCGCCCGTGAGTGCCATCCCGGCCCAAGTAGCGGCCGGTGTGGGCGGACGCAGTTGGGACCTTGACGCCTCGATTACTCGGGTGGCCGGGCAGAACGGTGTGATGTGCGCCTTCGGTACGGAGAATGCTGGACTCGGTTTCTTTCTAAAGAATGATCACCTGTACTTCGACTACAACGTTTTTGGTGAGCACCACATGATCGTTTCGGATCGGGTGGTCCCGGAGGGTAAGTCCAGCGTCGGCGTGCGTTTTCGCCGTCTCGATGAGGGCGGATCAGCCAGCATCGTAATCAATGGTGAGGACGCTGGAAGCATGGAGTTTCCCTTCGTAATGAGAATTATTTCCAGCATTGGCATGTCGGTAGGAGAAGACAAGGGGTCGCCGGTGTCCTTGGAGTATCACGGCCCCTTCCCCTTCGAAGGCACACTTCACCAACTCGATATTCAACTAGTGTCGCCTCGCGATGCGGCGGCGGCGGAGGCTGATGCTCGAGAAGGAATGGCGCGCCAGTAGTTACAGCTGGGTCACCACGTAGCCCGTGGCCGGATCAATAGAACCTTCCAGCACGGCGCGATACGCGGCCATGCTGGCCTCGTCATCGGTCACGGGGAGAATGACGAGCCAATTCTTAACCCACTCAACGAAGTAATCCCACGCTACGGAAATCTTGTCTTCGAAGCCGTCGCGACCCCAGTCGGTGCGGCGCTTCGCTATTTGGACGGGGGCGAAGAGGAATTCCGGCTTAGGCCCGGCCAGATCGCCGCTGATCTCGTCGTGGTTGTCCCAGTGAGTGTCACCGACGATCATGGAATACTTCAAATTATTCCCGAAGTGGGCGTGGAGGGTAAAGGTGACGTCGCGGCGACCGGCGACGTCAACGTAGACCGACGGCGTAAGAGGTAATTCCCCAACCTGGTCGTAGGTGAGTACTTCGTCGTAGCAAGCTAGGGATTGGCAGAACTCGAGATTCCCGGGCGAGGTCAGTCCCACGATGCGCAGGTCTGATCCGTGCGTCTGACGGAGTCCAACGACGCTTCCGAGGGAGGTTTTGGCGGAGGCGCTGGAAACGATAATCGTCGTTGCTCCGAAGAAGTCGTGGTCGACGAGGAAGTCGTTCATCACAAACGAGGTGGTGAAGAGGGGTCGCAATAAGAGTATGTAGGGTTCATTCTCGACGCTGTACTGCTTGTCAGTGCTGGTGTAGGCGTAACGGTTGTAGACGGTGGGGAGCTTCTGTCGATGGGGGGCCATGTCATTGAAACCGCTGTCATCAAATCGGCCCGGCTCCACGATTAATTCGGAACCGAAGGGAAAGTAGCCAAAGACGCGAGTGCCCACGGCTAGGGCTGAGTTCTTGCTTTCCACCACGTCGGCGAAGCCCCAGACGGGCATGACGCCCCATTCGCCCCGGTCGGCTTCGATGCGGGTGGGGAAGAATTCCCAGTACTGCATCATGTCGCCAAAAACGGCGTAGGTGATGTTGTTGGCGGTGATGCCGTAGGTCGAGATGGCGAAGCGAGCTTGCCCGACTTCGAGGTCGCGCGCCACTGGTTCGCTACAGCGAATGGTGTGGAGATCGGTTCGATTGATTTGCATTTCCATGAGTGGACGCCCTTCGCGATAGATGCTGCGAATTTACACTAACAACCTTGACACCCCGTAATGGGAAACACTGCTGTACCGCAACCACCTACCCACCACGACCTCGAGGCCCTGAGCGCCTCGAGCCGTCTCTAATCCCCATGTCACAACGAATTGCGATGATGAATTGATTCTGGGGTGACTACGAATAGTGACTCAGGTCTGATGTTGACAGATGTAATACAAATGTATTACAATAAAGTATGGCCCCTCCGTCAAAACCGAAAGTAGTCCAGCCGTCGCAGATGTTCGCGGCGACCTCGAGAAGTAAATCGGCACCATCGAGCCAGCTCGTGAGTGTTCGACTCCCCGTTGAATTACTAGAACGTTTGGCCGATGTTGGCAACGTTCAAGGTCTCGCTATGAGCGACACCATCCGTCTCGTTCTCGAACGGGGCTTATCCGCCAAAAAGAAAGGGAAGTAATCATGACCACTTCAACCACCCGCAAGACCCACATATATTTTGTGCTTGACCGATCGGGCTCGATGCAGACCATCGTCAGCGACGTCATTGGGGGCTTCAACAGTTACATCGCCCAACAGGCTCTGGAGGGCTCCGACGCACTGATTACCTTCATTCAGTTCGACTCTCAGGACAGCCATCACGTCGTTTTTTCGGCACTTCCCGTAACCGAGGTGCGAGAATTGACTAGTAGTTCCTTCGTGCCTCGTGGCGCTACGCCTCTGTACGACGCGATGGGCCACGCCATCGCTTCAGCGACGATCCGTGCCGAGCAGGTTAAGAACCAGACGACGGGCGAAGACATCGTCTTTGTCACCTTCACGGATGGGGAAGAAAATGACTCCATCGAATACGACCGTAAGAAGATTTTCACGCTCATCAAGAAGCGGGAGAAGTTGGGTTGGACCTTTGTGTATCTCGGCGCCAACCAGGACGCCTACGGGGAAGCTGACCTTGCCGGTTTCGACAAGGCGAACGTCTCGAATTTTGTGGCCGACGCCGCGGGTACGCAAACAGCATTTGATTCGCTGAGTAAGGCTACGTCCATGCGCCGTGCTCGCCAGAGGAGCGGCCAGAAGTTCTCCTCCATGGACTTCTTCGAAGGCGACAAGGCCGCTGACCTCGACGCCGAGCAACGAGCGAAGTAGTAGCGCTGCTACTTATCGCCCTTGAGGCCGTTCTTGGAGCTCCTCTTATCGATTTTGGCTGTGCGCTTTTCTTTCAGGGTCTTGCCAACTTTTTTGCTGGATTTACTCTGAGGTGACTTTTCGGCCATGGTGAAACCTTTCGTAGCAACTTCATCATCGTCGAGCTTTTGCGTAACGAAGGTAAGTTGCTCTTCCACCGTACCTCGTGGAGCCCCGTTACACAGCGGAGCAGCAGGTGCGAGCACCGGAACGCACAAAGAAACAGAAAGACCGCCGTTCGTCAGTGACGAACGGCGGTCTTTCTTGAAAGTATTTAGTTCAGTCGCTCAACAATCATCGACATGCCCTGGCCACCACCGACGCACATGGACTCCATGCCGTAGGTCTTGCCAGTGTCTTCGAGAGCGTTCAGCAGCGTCGTCATGATACGGGCTCCGGTCATTCCGAAGGGGTGGCCGAGTGCGATGCCGCCACCCATGATGTTCAGCTTTTCCCACGAGATACCGAGGTGTTTGGCCGAGGGGATTACCTGAGCGGCGAAGGCTTCGTTGATTTCAACGAGGTCAATGTCGTCAATGGTGAGGTTCGCGCGACGCAGCGCCTGACGACAGGCTTCGATCGGTCCCAGACCCATGATTTCGGGGTTGAGGCCACTAACGCCGGACGAGACTATGCGAGCCAGTGGGGTGATGCCCAGCTGCTTGGCCTTGGTGTCACTCATGACCACCACGGCGGCTGCTCCATCGTTCAGGGGGCAGGCGTTTCCGGCCGTAATTGAACCACCGGGGCGAAAGACGGGCTGCAGGGTGGCGAGCTTTTCAACCGTGGTACCGGCGCGGGGACCGTCGTCCTTGCTCACGACGGTTCCGTCGGCCAAGGTGACGGGGATGATTTCGCGGTCGAAGAAGCCATTTTCCTGGCTGGCCACGGCGCGACTCTGAGAGAGGGCAGCGAACTCGTCCATTTCCTGGCGCGACACGTTCTCGTACTCCGCAACGTTCTCGGCGGTTTGGCCCATGGCGATGTAGATGTCGGGTAGTCCCGTTGGGGGAGTCCAAGCGCCGTGACCACCTTCGGCGCGCTGGGTGGTACGTGCGTAGGCGTCAGCGAAGATGGGGTTAGCCGCGTTGCCTGAGTCCGAAGCACCCGCGCCGTAGCGTGAGACGGTTTCTACACCGGCGGCGATGAAGACGTCACCCTCTCCAGCGCGAATAGCGTGAGCGGCCATGCGGATGGTCTGCAGCGAACTCGAGCAGTAACGATTGACCGTAACCCCTGGAACGTCGTCTAAACCAGCGAGGATGGCGGCGACGCGCGCAATGTTAAAGCCGGACTCGCCGGAGGGCTGTCCACAGCCCAACATGAGATCTTCGACACTGTTGGGGTTCAACTGGGGTACCTTTGCGAGGACCTCGCGCACGACGAGTGCGGTGAGATCGTCGGGTCGCATAGTACTGAGTGACCCCTTGAAGGCACGGCCGATGGCAGTGCGTCCGGTGGCAACAATTACGGCTTCGGGCATTTTTCCTCCTTGGGGGTTACTCCGTGGTAACTCTGTCACTATATCGAGAACTGGATTGGCTCTTTGGTTATAGGGCGATGAGTCCGAGAGCAGCTCCGACGACGAGGGCCACCGTATTTGGAAGGCGCCGCGAGAGGATTCCGATCCCGAGGGCGCCTACGCAGAGCCACTGCCAGGGGTGCGAGAACGAAGATGTGACCAAGACGGCGGTAGCGCCAATAAGTCCAATGGCGGCGGGGGTTGCTCCTTCGAGGAAGGCCAGAGCCACGGGGCTGGTGCGGAGTCGCTGAAAGTGGGGCGCGAGGACGTTCACGAAGATGAATGAGGGGCCGAAGGCGAGAAGAGAAGCGAGGCCCGCGCCGGACCATCCGCCGAGAACGTAGCCAATTCCGGCAATCGTGGCGACAACGGGACCGGGGGTGAGTTGGCCAACGGCAACCAGGGCTACGAAGAGGCTTCCGGCCATCCAGTGGTAGTGCGAGACCACATCGGCCCGCATCATGGGCACAATCACAAAACCGCCCCCAAAGCTGAGGGCGCCAACTTTGAGAGCCAGCACGCTGAGCGAAGGCAGAGCGTGCGTGCTCGACCCCGCGACCACCAGCAAGGAACCACGGGTTGGCCGGTGACGAATGGCGGTCATGACGAGTCCGGCTGCCAGCAGGACGAAGAAGGGGTTGAGGTTGCGGGGAAAGAGACCCGCCGCACTGGCTGTGATCAGCCACGCGACATAGACACGCTGTGCTCGTGGGGGGTGGGGGGACTTCGCCCACGACGAGCGATGGCCGCGCATTAATTCCACTGCTGCCGCGATGGCAATTCCGGGGACGGCCAACGATGCTCCCATGGCGGCGTGGGCGAACTGCTCCGAAAGTGCACCA